>Ga0181526_10000503_pt1 | contig 41141 bp, 23 predicted proteins | sample PEATcosm2014_Bin_35_FD_119750 | JGI IMG/M metagenome (GOLD analysis project Ga0181526, IMG submission 119750) | Peatland microbial communities from MTU Mesocosm Facility, Houghton, MI, USA - PEATcosm2014_Bin06_30_metaG | ecosystem: Environmental > Terrestrial > Soil > Wetlands > Peat | place...
CGGTGTCGACGCCGAGGTCGGCTTCGAGATCCAGATCCAAATCCAGCATGTCCTTTGGATAGCCGGTCTTCTCGACCACTAACGCGAGAATGCGCTCCTTGACGCTATCGCCATCGATGACTTTCGCAGACGGCGTGGCGGGAGCTGGTTTCTCCACGACCACAGCGGGTTTCGGCGTCGCGACTACCGCCTCTTTCGCTGCCACCGGAGTTGCAGTCAAGTCTGGACGCTTGTCATACACGAACCGTATGACATGCGCCAAGGTGGGGTAATCACGCAGCTTGCGGTTCTCATCCCGCGGAATGTTGTAGGCCTCTCGTATTGAGGCAAAAACCTCCGCCTGTTTCACAGTGTCGACGCCCAGATCGGCTTCGAGATCTAGATCGAGGTCCAGCATGTCTTTCGGATAGCCGGTTTTCTCGGCTACCAGTGTCAATATTTTCTCTTTCACCGGATCGCCCTGTGCGGCTGGTTTGGATGGCTCAGGAGGGGCTGGAGGGACGACTTGAACTGCGGTTGCCGGTTTGGCAGCCACGATGAGTGGTGGCGCTTGTCTTGTATCCGGGATTGGCGCTGGCGTCGGAGGTTGCGACGGGCGGTTTTGCAACGACGATTTTGATGTTTTCGTTTCTGACTCAGGAGTGGCTTCAGAGGCCCGCGCTGCCGACCCCCGATCGCGCAGGCGCAGCGTCCGGTGGACTACTTCGAGATCGGTGCCAGGACCACCTCCGACGATTCTTAACCAAGCATTCCAAGCGGCCGCATCCGCGATGCGGTAGGAATAGCCCAGAGCGTTCGGGCTAGGACGGATCCCGTCTTTCGTCTTCGTCCAATGCAGCAGCATCATGCTGATCTGCGAGCCGAAACCCGCTCCCAGGTGCAATGCGTACTCGACAGGGTACACACCGCCTTTCGACAGGTTCAGTTGCCCCAACTCCGGATCAACTTCCTTAAAGTTGGCGACCGGTGGGACGCAACCTGTTTCCAATGCTTTGACTGCGACGACATCTTCGATGCCGGTGGCCATGGCGTGGCCGGTGAAGCCCTTGGTGTTGGCGATCACGATACGATCTGCGACCTCGCCGAACACGCGACGAAGTGCATGGATTTCGGCGGAAGCACTGCCCCCGCGCGCCGGTGTATAGGTTTCATGCGAAACGAAAACAGTCTGTGGAGCAATCTGATGACGTGAGATGCTGCTGCGCACTTCGGCTTTGGCAACGAGAGCTTCCATCACCTGGCCGATGTGCTGGACATCCAGACGAGTACCGTGGAAAGCACTGTTGCCGGCGATAGTGGCCAACACCTCGCAGATCGGCTGTATTCCTCTCTCACGCGCGGCGTCTGAGCTTTCGACGACGAGCGCTGCGGCCCCCATGCCGATAATCATGCCGTGCCGCCGGCGGTCGAAGGGAATAGCGGCATCCGCGACCACTTCGTCGGTGGCTGCCGCTCCGCTGGCCAGGAAACCAGCGCCCATCCAATCGATCAGATGGTCGGAGGTGACATCGTCGGCAGAGATCACGATCACGCGGCTGCATCGCCCTGCGTGGATCCAGTCCTCCGCCAAGGCAACCGCGTGAGTGGTGCTTGCGCAGGCCGAGTTGATTTGGATGTTGGGACCGCGGGCGCCGATGAATTCGGCGAATTGAGAATGCCCCATGGACAAGACTCGGAGCAGGAAACGGCGGTTGAAGACATAGGGTTTCTGGTCGATGGCGACGCGCAATTCGTCGATGCGGCGGTTGATCTCCTGCACGAGAATGGAATGGCCGTTGGTTTCGACCACCCGTGTGAGCAGGCTTTCGAATGTGGCCAACTGCTCGCGACGTTCGTGGTCCGCATAATAAAGCGCCATTTCATCGGCAAACGAGTCGTATCCAGGGAAGGCGGAGGCAAAAATCACGCCGGTAGCGTCGCGCAAAGCCTCGGGTAATCCCCAGCGATCCGGCAATTGCGTGCCTTTTGTGGTTGTTTTGTAGCGCATCACCAGCGGGATTCCGGCATCGCGCAGCGCATCGATACCTGCAGCGATCGCCAGTTGCGTGACACGGTCGAGAGCGCCCACGCGCTCGGAGGAGATTCCGAATTCTTCTTCCAGATTGAAAGCTCCGCCGCGGCCTGCCAGCTTGATGACATCCGCAATATCACTGATGGTATCGAACCTGGCTTCTCCGTTCTCGCTCTTCACCAAGCGCGTGATGTGTTTATCGAGCATGGCGCTTCGGAAGCGCGTCGGAATCGCATCGATAAATTGATCGCCCCGTAGAATGCGCGCGATGTTGGCATCGTCGAAGATGTGCTCGGTTCCGGGCAAACCCAATGCCGCTCCGGTGATGACTACCGGAGTACCGTTCGGGACGCCATTCCGGCCATGGTAGATCTCGTAGCCGCGGTCGAGAACATCGGCGAACAAACGCCCCAGCTCGTTGTAGCGATCGCCATTCGCCGGCGCAGCTGGTGCAGGAGAGCCTGGTGCAAAAGAGGCGCGTGTCGCGGGCGCTGCGACGGGGATGGGCTTCGGAGTCTCCGGCAGTGAGGAGACAGCCGACACGGACGTCACAGAGTGTTCGCGCATCCCTCGGCCGAGTCCTGCGGCATAGAGGCCGCACAACGCTTGGTTGAACGCGACGATGTCACCGACCTTCGGATGATTGGTAAACAAAGAAACTACATCGCTGTCGCTGCCAAGAACATCCTCGGCAAATCCCTGTAATGCTTTCTTGGGTCCGACTTCAACAAACACGCGAGCGCCGGCATCGTAAAGCGTGTGCAAACCCTTGACAAATTGCACAGGAGAGGCGACCTGCTGCGTGAGAATGTCTAGCATCTGGGGCAATACGTCCGGCCCCGTGGGATAAAACTCTCCGTTTGTGTTCGCGACGATCGGCAAACGGGGCGACTCGAGTCGCAGACGCTCCAGAACCGTTCGAAGCGGCTTGCTCGCTCCAGCCACGATCGATGTGTGAAACGCGTGACTCACAGTCAACGGAGCCACGTCGTAGCCAGCTTTCTTGAAGGCCTCCATGGCTTGCTCGACTGCCATGCTCGCGCCGCCGACTACGGCCTGACGATTGCTGTTGACGTTGGCAATTACGACGTAACCATCGATTGTCTTCAGAATCCGTTCGACCTCTTCCAGCGGAGCAAACACTGCGGCCATGCGTCCGTTGTCTTCCATCGCGACCTCGGTCATTCCGCGGCCGCGAGCGCTGACGGCTTCAAGCGAATCAGCAAAGGGGAGGGCGCCAGCCGCGACCAGCGCTCCGTACTCACCCAAACTGTGTCCCATGGTGAAGTCAGGTTCGACACCGTATGCGGCCAGGAGCCGGGTCAGTGCGAGGTCGGTTGCCAATACCGCTGGTTGAGTAATCGCGGTTTGGCGCAGATCCTCTTCCGCCTTAGCCACGGCACTGGCGTCGGCTAAGTCGACAAAGATGAATTTGTTGAGGGGCTTGCCAAGCAACGGCATCATGACACGATCGGCTTCAGCGAAGGTCTCAGCCACAATCGGCTCTGTTGTTCGGAGCAGTTGGAGCATGTTCACGTACTGCGAGCCTTGACCGGTGTACAGGAACGCCACCTTGGAGGTGGGACCGTGACCACGGAAAATGCCTTGTGCACGAAGAGCTTTCCACATCGCCGGCTGATTGGCCGCCAGCGCTTTGAGGGCAGTTGCCGCCTTGGCCGCCAATTCGGCGCTATTGGCATAGTCGATGGCCAGCCGCTCGGGCGCGCGCAGGTCCGATTCCGCCGGGGCAGTTGGAGCTGGGGCGCGGCCTGACTTGGCGTCCTTCTCGATCGCACGCAAACGCTCGGCGAGCGCGGCTTCGGAAGGTGCGCCGATTACCAGTGCTCCGCGTAACGGAGCTTTGTACTGAGAAGAATCAGAATTGGAGGAAATGTTTCCCACATTCCTCGCTGACATGGGGATTGGCTCTTGTAATTTCGATAGCGCCTCACTCACTGCCACCGACCGCTTGCCGTTACCGTTCAACCTGCCAGGAATGTACTCTTCGAGAACCGCGTGGAAATTGGTACCGCCAAAGCCAAAGGCGCTCAATCCGGCCCGACGCACACCATCCGCGGGCATGACCCATGGTTTCAGTTCGGTATTGACATACAGCGGGGAGTGCGCGAAGTCGATGTCCGGATTGCGATGTTCACAATGCACGCTCGGCGGCAACACTTTGTCGCGAAGGGCCAGCACGGTTTTTAGCAGGCCGGCAGCGCCGGCGGCGCCTTTGAGGTGTCCAAAGTTTGATTTCACCGAGCCGAGAGCCACTGAACCAGGGGGGAGATGGAAGCTCCCAAGTACATCGATCATGCTTTGCACTTCGACAACGTCGCCCACGCGCGTGGAGGTGCCATGGCCCTCAATCAAGGTGGCCGTGGCCGGGGATAATCCCGCATTCTGCCAGGCACGCTCGATGGCCAACTTTTGGCCGATCGGATTGGGCGCGGTGATTCCTTTTCCCTTGCCGTCGCTCGAGCCGCCCATGCCACGCAGCACGGCGTAGACCTTGTCGCCGTCATGCTCGGCATCCGCCAGACGCTTGAGAATAAAGATTGCGGTACCTTCGCCCATAACGAAGCCGTCGGCCCCTTCGGCGTAGGGCCGAGTTCCGGTAGCGGAGAGAGCGCCGATCTTGCAGAACTTGATGAAGGTCGAGGCGCCCATGTTGCGGTCGATGCCACCGGTGATGGCCACGTCGAAATCGTGCTCGATCAATCCTTCTGAGGCGGAACTGATCGCAGCCATGGCCGATGCGCAGGCGGCGTCACAAACGTAGTTGGGCCCGTGGAAGTTGAAAACGTTTGCAATACGACCGGCAATGCAGTTGGCCAATTCGCCGGGCATGCTGTCTTCTGTGATTTCAGGAATGAGCTTGCTCATCCGGTCGTGCAACTCGCGGGTGATGTCGCGGCGGACGGCGTCTGGCAACGCAGAGAATGTGTCCGTCTCGGCCAGTTCTCGCGCGTATTCTGGAAAATACAAGCGCAACGCGGTGAAATAGTGTTTTTCGCCAGCCATGGCGTTTCCGAGGATGACCGCGGTGCGATTCGAATCCAGCGGCCGCTTGGGATAGCCGTAGTCTTCTAATGCTTCGCGTGTGCAGGCGATGGCCCATTTTTGTGACTCATCCATGGCATCGACGACGCGAGGCGGGACCGGCAAATGCCATTTGATGGGGTCCCACACGTACTCACGAGCCCAGCCGCCGATTTTTGAATAAGTCTTATCCGGTACAGCGGGGTCGGAATCGTAATAAAGCGCTGGATCCCAGCGCTCGGGCTGAACCAGAGAGATACTGTATCGACCATTCTTCACATTTTCCCAGAAGGCCGGGACGTTCGCGGCATCGGGCAGAATGGCTCCTACTCCGACGATTGCGATAGCACGATAAGAAGTGTTTTCCATGGCGAAACTCCTGCGAAACTCGATCGTTAAACGCTAAGCGGCCATTTCCCTGCCCTTGGCCGTCCGGCCGTACAACACGTCGGCCATGTAATCGAGGTCTGTGATGAGACCCGACTGCGCGCAATGAATGGCAGGCAATCCCAAACTTGTCTCAAACCCGGCCATTTCGGCATCACTTATGCCGCCGGCTCCGACGACCCAACGCAAGCCGTCTTCGGCCACCTTGAGCGCGGCCTCGCGGGCAAAGATGCGACTGATCGCGGCCAACGCAGTTGCATCGAAGCGCCGGTTCGCTTTTTCGCTGAGCTTGCCTTCCGCCAAGAGCGCGGCGCGACGAGACAAACTACCCGCGCACTCGGCATAAGCGATCCACTCGCCGAGACGCAGCAGAATGTGTTGATAGCGAGTCAGGCGCGCCAATCGCGCTTTTTCCATGACTTCGGCCAGGGCGTGAAATGCCAGTGCCGCTATGTCAGCGCCCACGAGCGGCTGGCGTACGTGTAACGCTTCGAAGTCTCTCGCGCGCTCGTGATAGTGCTGTCCGCGCGTTTTGAGATGCGACTGCCAACGGTCGCGGCTGATGGTCATCTCCATGATCTCGGAGGTACCTTCGTAAATCGTGGTGATACGGACGTCGCGGCTGATTTTTTCAACCATGTATTCATGCGTATAACCGTAGCCACCAAGGGCCTGGATGCTGGCCTCGGCAGCGCGATTGCCGGCCTCCGTCGCCATGTATTTAGAGATGGCACCCTCTGTGTTGAGGCTCCCTTCGGCGCCAGTGTCGATGCGTTCCGCGGTTTCTTCGATATAAGCGCGGGCAGCTTCCAGGTTCGCCACGTGCGGGACGATTAGCTTGTGTGTATAGCCTTGCTTTTGCGAGAGCGGCGCCCCAGCCTGAATGCGTTTGGTGGAGTAAGGAATTGCTCGATCGAGCGCTGCCCAGCCGGCCCCCAGACCGAATGCCGCTACCATCAGGCGCGTATAGCCGAACACCGCCTGCGCTTGATTCAGGCCTTGTCCTTCGACGCCACCGACGAGCCGGTCGGCGTCGACATAAACGTCGTTGAACGCCAGCGCCGCGGTATTACTGAGGCGGATGCCGTGCTTATCTTCCGGTTCATCGTGGGTGAACCCCTTTGCGCCTTTCTCGACGATGAACCAACTCGGACCGCTAGGTGTGTTGGCCAAAACCGTATAGGCATCGGCGACTCCACCGTTGCTGATCCACTGCTTGTTCCCATTGATCTTGTAGCCGATGACGCGGCCGTCTTGGCTGACGGGGTCGGCGGTAGTGCGAAGCGCACCTAAGTCGCTGCCGGCTTCTGGCTCGGTGGCGCCATAGGCAAACAACAAGCCTTCTTCGGCGATACGCGTCAACCACGTTTTCTTTTGTTCTGGAGTGGCCCCGACGGTAATCGGATCGCTTCCTAAAAACGTGGCCAAAACGGCGGTGGCGACGCCTAGATCAATGCGCGCCATCTCTTCACAGACGCAATAGACATCGAAGGCTCCGCCGCCCATGCCCCCGAACTGTTCGGGGATGAACAGGAGTTGAATGCCTAGTTTGTCCGGGCTGCACATATCGTGGACAACATCGAGCGGACATTCATCACGATCATCCAGTTCCCGGAGTACTTCGTCCGGCAGGCGTTTCTTGGCGAAGTCCCTAAGCGATTTCAAACTTAGCTTCAAGGTTTTATTTGCGATCATGGACGCTGCCTCACTTTGCTGGGGTACCGCGCATCTCTCGGACTTTATTGGTTAATTCCGGCAAGAACTCCAGGATGTCGTCGACGATACCGACGTCAGCCACCTGGAAGATCGGAGCCTTCGGGTTCTTGTTAATGGCGATCAGGAACGGACTGCCTTTGATGCCCGCCAAATGTTGGAACGCGCCGCTAATTCCGCAGGCCAGATAGACCTTGGGCTTGACGGTTTTCCCCGAGGAACCCACTTGACGCGACTTCTCCATCCATTTGGCGTCGACCACCGGTCGCGAGCAACTAACTGCCGCGCCCATGGCGTCAGCCAGTTCGAGCGCGATGCTCACATTGTCTTTTTCCTGAATGCCACGGCCGATAGAGACCAGAACGTTGTACTTGGTGATATCCACATCACCCGCTTCGGCGACGATCGTTTCGAGATAGCGTCGACGCGTTGCAAGAGAGCCTACCTCGCCTGATTTGTCGACAACGAGACTGCGTCCCGATGTAATCTCGGTGGCCTTGAACGCGCCGGGACGTATGGTGAGAACGGCTCCCGATGAACTGTCGCAACGAACATGAGCACTAACCTGGCCTCCAAATTCCTGGCGGACCATTTTCATGCTGGGGCCTTCAACCGCGGAGATATCGACCACGTCCGACACGAAAGCCGAATTCATCTTGATCGAAAGACCCGGCGCCAGATCGATTCCGAAATGCTCATGCGCAATTAGCACGATGCTGTCGCTCGGTAGGATCTTTTGCAGGGCTATGCGGACCAGTTCGGCATTGGGGTAAGCAAGGGCTTCATTTGCGATCTTCCAAGCCTCCGGATAGGAACCGCCCAGGGTATTGCATGCGGCATCGAGGTCCGCACCCCAACCGGTGAGGATAGCTGTTGGCGAAACAGTGGAATCGATCTTCCGCGCCGCGGCCGCCAGTTCGAACGCGGAATCGCTGGCGATACCAGCTTTGTGCACGATGTAAGCAAAGATGCGAGCCATTATTTCAACCCTCCTTTGGCTGCGACTAACTCCAGAACTTTGTCGATGTTTTCTTCCCTGCTGCCGTGCAGAATTTCCGCGCCCTTGCCGAGCGAGGGAATGAAGTAGTCCACCCGTTTCACTTTCGCTGCAGCCTCTCCTACAGCTTTCGCATTAATTCCGAGTTCCGCTGCGCTGAAGGTGGGGATGGGGATGGAGGCCACCTGCCGGATGCCTCGCATACCGACGTAACGTGGTTCATTGATTCCCGTTTGAATCGAGAGCACACAAGGCAAATCAATCTCACTCAATTCCTTGTTGCCGCCCTCGATCTCCCGGCTGATTTTCAGCTTCTGACCTTCGAGCAGTTCAATGGAATTAACGAGAGAAGCAAACGGATAATCGAGCAGTGCTGCCAGCATTCCACCAATCTGGGCACCACCGTCCTCGGCCTGAACCCCAGTCAAAATCAGGTCGTAATTCCCTTTTTGCACGAAGGCCTTTAGGATGGTGGCGATGCCTTTGCCGTCTGAGCCGCTGAAGGCTTCATCCGTGATCAGCACTCCGTGATTCGCGCCCATAGCCATTTCACGGCGGAGGACCTCTTCGTCCTCTTCGCCGCCGACCGTGGCGACCGTGACGTTTCCACCAATCTTGGCGACGATCTGCAGGGCCTCCTCGACCGCATAGTTATCCGGTTCATTGATCGAATACACCAACTCGTCACGCTCAATTTCGTTTCCCGCGCTGTTGAGTTCGATCTCGTTTTCCGAAGTATCTGGCACTCTTCTTACGCAAACTAGAATCTCCACGATCACCTCCATGAATGGCGCCTAACTCCAAATTCACTTGAGACTACTAGACGAAGCAGTCACACATTCCTTGCTTTCGACAGCTCGCTCTTCAATTGCATCGGGGTGTTCACGCGCGATTTGTCGGTCCACGAGTTCCGCCAGGTCGATGGCGGTCATTTTTCCTTCCATACCTGCGACCTTGATCGCATCCTCGATATTCACCATGCAGAATGGACAAGCCGTGACGATCACATTCGCTCCGGCTTCCGCAGCCATCCGCACTCTCATCACTCCCATCCTTTGCTCTTCTTTGGGTTCGTAGAACAGCATCAGTCCGCCCCCACCGCAGCAAAATGAGCGGTCCCGGGCGCGGCCCATTTCGACTCTCTTCAAACCGGGGATCGCATCCAGAACATCCCGCGGGTCATCATAAATTTGGTTGTGGCGGCCGAGATAACAGGGATCGTGGTAGGTGTAGACATCGTTTGTGTTTGCTACCGGATGGAACTTGATTTTGCCGGCTTCCACTGCTCTCGCGATCACCTGGCTGATGTGTTCCACAGGCGGCACGTCCTTGTAGTCATGCTTCAGGGCGTTGAAAGCGTGCGGGTCAGCAGTGACAATCCGTTGGACTCCGGAGGCTTTAATGGCCTCCGTGTTGTGGTCCCGCAAGGCCATGAAAAGCGTCTCTTCGCCGAACCGCCGGACTTCATGGCCGCTATCTCTTTCCGCGGCGCCCAGGATTCCAAACTTTTCCCCAACGTGGTTGAGGATCTTCGCGGTTGCCCGCCCGATCGACTGCATGCGGTCATCGTAGGAGGTGATGCTGTCGACAAAATACAGAGTTTCCGCGCCGTTGCGATGGTCAAGGGTTCTGACCCGGCAGATTTGCTGAAATTCCTTGGCGCTTGTCCAGTCGGCCTTTTTCTTCTCCATCTTGCCGTATGGATTGCCGCGGCTCTCCAGCGCCTTGAGCGGCTTTTGCAGGGATTGAGGTACATCCCCTTCATCGACCATGCCGCGGCGTAAATCGACAATCTTGTCGATGTATTCCACCAGCAACGGGCATTCCTCTTCACAAGCGCCGCAGGTTGTGCAGGACCAGATTTCATCCTGCGAGTAGATGTTGCCGACCAGCGGCGTGCCTTTGTTCACGCGTCCAAAAACCGGATAGTGCTGGAAGCTGTAATCTCTCGCCTTAATGGTGAGAAATCGCGGCGACAACGGCCTTCCCACCGCGTTGGCGGGACAATTGTCTGAACAACGCCCACAGTCGGCGCAGGAATAGAAATCGAGCATGTGCTTCCACGTGAAATCCTCAAACGTTTTTACCCCGAAGGATTTCACCTGATCCAGATTCTCGTCGCTGACACCCCATCTGACCGGTTTTAGAATCTCCCGGTCCAACTTGGCGAAGTAGATATTGAAGAGCGAGGTTTCCACATGGAACTGGATCCCAAAGGGGCGATAGCAAAGCAAAAGGTAAAAGGTCAATTCATGGACAAGGTAGGCGCCGAAAGTGACACTTCCGAGAGTGCGTACGGATGCTGAAGCGAGAGCATTTCCCAGCATCCATGGGAGAGAAAGTGCGGCCAGCGCTGCAACGGGATGACCTTGCGGCGCTTCGGCGGCGGCCTTAGCGGCAGCAAAAAGACTGTCAGCCAGCATCAGGAGTGCAATCAGTGACAGGAGGAAGACGGCATCCGCCGTGTGGCTTTTGCCGTACCGTGCGGGCACCGCGTAGCGCACCGGCTTGAAAACCAGGCGGCGAACGACAGCGATCACCATGCAGAGAAAAACAATGGTGGCGGCGTAATCTGTGATTATCCCGTAGACATCCCCGGCCCTGCCGGAAAGGCCGGGCATGACAAAATTCTGGGAGACACCGACAATCAATACCGAGAATGCACGGATGGCCAGGACCAGGAAGCCCGCAAAAATGAAAATATGCATGGTTCCTGCGGCCCTGTAGCGTGGTTGTTTCCACTGACCCAGCCAAAATTTAGAAACTCTTTTAAGCCGAAGCCATGGCCGGTCAAAGCGAAAGTCTCTCTCGCCCCCGATGAGAGGTACCAAGCGCCGCGCCACTATGTAGGAAAAGCATGCGACTCCCAGAAGATGAATGAGCAAGAACAAAGTTCTGCCCGCGGCTAAAAAGGATGTCACCTGCGCAGCTGACTGCATGCCTTGCACGTTCTCTTCTTTCTTGCGTGACCATCGCTAGGCGATCAATCGCGTTAATACTTTTTTCTCCGTATCTGGGGCCTCTGCTTCTACTGCCGCTTCGACCGGGGTGAGAGGCTGAGGAGGAAGGGATGCAGGACTTGACGCCGGAACGGCCTCCGGTGTCGATGCAACCTTCACCTTCATCCCCTTTTCTTTCTCTTGCGTACGTGTAGGCGTGACCCCAGCCGCTTCTCGCAGTTCCACAAAACTCAACTTTAGAAGTGTTTCCAAACGCCGCAGATCTGGCGCGGCGTGCACATCTCCGCTGAATCCAAAATACGCGGTGCCGTTGTAGGTCAGGATGGCGCAATTGAGCGCCATCTCGCCGCCGACCGGAACATAGGGATAACAGTGCAGCATCTGGTGCCCGAGCAAATACAACGGATACTGCGGTCCCGGCACGTTCGTGCAGACCATGTTAAAAGGCGTGAACGGCAACCGGCTCAAAATTTGGCCGCCGAACGCTTGCGCTGAATTCGGGAACATGCCGATCAAGCCGCCAGCCAAACTAACCAATTCAGCAGCATGCGCGCGTTTGAGAAATTCCGTCCTCGCATGGACGGCAGCGAGCAGCTTTCGAGGATTGCGAATATCCAGAGGAATCGTGACCGGGACCAGAGAGATGCGGTTGCCTAATTCACCGGGGCTGTCACTGCCTCGCAGGTTGACGGGAACCATCATGCGGAACAAGCGCCCCTTGACCGGGTCGCCGTGCAGCTCGACGTAGCGCCGGATACTTGCTGTGACAAGCGCGAGAATGACGTCATTCACGCTGGTGCTGCAGGCGTGCCGGATGGCTTTGACCTCTGCCAGCGGAACTTCAGCGCAGGCAAATTTCTGCGGTCCGCGGTAGAGCACATTGAACCGCAGCCGCTCGGTAGGCGCGCTGAGTTCCGGAAGCAGGCGGGTGAATTCGTCGGTGGCAATGTGTCCGCCATTCGCGGCGAAGCGTTCCGCCATGCTCGATACGTCCTCGAGCGCGGCGAGAATTCGCTTGACGAAATCAGAATAAGAATTGAGACAGCCGTCCATAATCGAAGTCAAGAGCTCGCGAGGCGGCTGGACTTTGCGCCGGAGCTTTCGTCTAGGCAGACGAGGCACCGCTGGGCTGGCATCCATGAGGACATTCAAGATCTCGACGCCGGCGATGCCGTCCGCGAGGCAGTGGTGCAGGCGGAGGATGAGACCGCTGCGATTTCTTTTCAGCCCATGTACGAAGGTCAGATCCCATAATGGGTGTTGCCGGTCCATCACGGTGCTCAGAATCTTTCCTGCAAGCGTCTTCAACTCGGCGTCGCTACCGTGTTTGAGGGTCACCTCACGCACGTGGTTGCGGATGTCGAAGCAGGGGTCGTATTCCCAACTGGGGAGGCCGATATTCAGCGGCGGAGCCACCAGACGCTTGAGGTACCGGGGAATCAGCGGCAGCTTTGATTCGACAAACTGGACGCAGTCATGGAAAGGGATCTCTCCATCAAACACGCAGACACAGGCCACATTCAGGGGCATGCCCTCGCGTTCGAGATGGAGGAAAACAGTGTCACCCCAGGAGAGGCGGTCACTCTGCAGGCCACCATGCCCATTGCTCTGCATGGTTAAACTCCTATTCAGCTTCCGAACTTCGATAGCCAGACAATGAAGGCCTCAGTCTGAGAAAACAAACCGCGATCCCAGCTTCGCCATCTTGAGCACTCTGTAGATCCCGATATTGACGCCGCGCAGCACGATCTTGACGCCCTTGGCGTCAGCTATGGCGGCAAATTCTTCCATCCCTCGGAGCGCACGAGAATCGATTCGGAGTACGGAAGAGAAATCCAAAACGACTTCGTCCTTCACACTGCCTAGTTTTCCACCAGCATCTTGAAACGCTTGGACAACGCGCTCCTCATCAATTTTGAGCCACACGGCGGTCATTGCCATACACACCACCATCCGCTACGCGGTTTCATGCCGGGATGCACGGGCCAGTTTTTCCAGTCCTCGCCCTTGATAAGCCTCCCAAAACAGTCCGACCAATTCGCTCATTAGTGGCATACGAGGGTTCGATCGCCAGGACGGATCGTCAAAGGCAAGCTTGGTCAAATCAGGCATTGCCCGCTCGAACTCTTCCTTCGAGATTCCCAGGTCGGCGATCGAACGCGGAAACTCCAATTGGTCGAGTAACTGTTCTGTCGCCGCCACCAGGTTCTTCACCTTTTCTTCAATCGTGTGGCCGCCCAGTCCCAGCAAATCTGCAACTGTTGCGTACTTCTTATTTGCGACATACCCCTTCTGGTAGGGCGACGGCAGGAACTTTGTGGGCACGGACGCGTTATACGCAATGACGTGCGGCAACATGAGCGCGTTGGCCCGACCGTGTGCCACGCCGAAGCGCGCCCCGAAGGCATGCGCCAGGGCATGATTCACGCCCACCGACGCGTTAGAAAACGCCATGGCCGCGATGCAGGCGGCATTGTGCATCATCGAGCGCGCCTCTTCATCGCGGGGTTGCTCATAAGCGATGGGCAGGTATTTGAACACTAACCGGATCGCCTGCATGGCGTTGGCGTCGGTATAGGCCGAAGCATAAGTGGAAACCGCAGCTTCCAGCGCGTGGGTCAGACAGTCGATGCCTGTATCGGCGGTAAGACCTCTCGGCATCGACATAACAAATTGCGGATCGACGATGGCTACGTCGGGGCTCAGCGAGTAGTCGGCAAGGGTCACTTTCCGCCCGTGCTCCTTGTCCGTGAGGACGGCAAAAGGAGTGACTTCGCTTCCGGTTCCGCTGGTTGTGGAAATGGCGATCAGCCGCACGCGAATCGCTTTTTCGGTCGGATACTGGATCACGCGCTTGCGCAGGTCCAGAAAGGGCGCGGCCAGTTCCTCCAGGTCAGCCTCCGGCGACTCATACTTGAGTTTCATGATCTTAGCGGCGTCGATCACTGAACCGCCGCCTAGCGCTATGATTTGGTCCGCTTTGTAGAAATTGAGCGCTTCCACTCCTTGCATGACCACCTTGACCTCGGGCTCCGCATCGGGAATGACCGAGACGTGGACGTGGGTTCCCTCCGGGATGTAGCGTCGAACCATGTCCACATGTCCGAAATGCTCCAAAGCGGGATTCGTGACGATGATGGTGGAGCGCGATGGAAACTGGCGTAGATTCTGCACCGCGTTCATGTTGAAAAAAATCTGATTGGGGACTCGGAACCACATGTGCGCTTGTGTCCTCCGAGCCACACGCTTGATGTTGAGGTAGTGATAGATGTTTACGTTATCGGTGGTGCTATTGCCGCCACCCGTGCCACATCCGAAGGAAAAGGTGGGCACGAGATCGTTGTAGACGCCTCCCACGGCTCCGACTGAGCCGGGCGAGTTCACAATGACCCTTCCCGCGTTCATCACCTCACCGAACTTGCGAATGATCTCGTCATTGCGTGAAAAAATCACCGCCGTATGTCCAAGCCCACCGGCGTGATTCAAGTCGACGCACACCCTGAGCGCCTCATCGACGGATTTCGCTCGATAGACGGACAGCAGCGGAAACAGCTTCTCGACCGATAGGGGATATTCGCGCCCAACGCCTTGGATCTGTGCAATCAGGAGTTTGGTGCTAGGCTTCACGGAAAGGCCCGCGAAACGGGCGATGTCGATGGCTTTCTGCCCGACAGCCATGGGTTGCATAAACCCAGTCTTGGGGTCGATTACTGTGCGCGTCAGTAGCTCCGTCTCTTTCTCATTGCAGATGTGAGCGCCAAGCTCTGCAAATTTCTTCATCACGGAGTCAAAAATCTCATCGTCGATCACTGCCGTCTGCTCGGAAGCACAGATGGTTCCGTTATCGAAGGTTTTGGAAACGATGATATCCACCACGGCTGTATTCAAATCAGCCGTTTTTTCCAAATAGACTGGCGTGTTGCCTGGCCCAACACCCAGGGCGGGTTTGCCGGAGCTATAGGCAGCCTTGACCGCGCCTGTCCCGCCGGTGGCATCAATTAGGCTCACGTCTTTGTGCCGCATCAGGTAGGCGTTATCCAGCATCGTGTGCGAATCCAGGCAGGAAAAAACGCCTTCGGGTGCGCCGTGCTTCACTGCCGTCTCGTACATGATCTTCACAGCCTCGGAGCAACACCGCCAAGCGTTTGGATGGGGACTGAAGATCACCGCGTTGCGGGTCTTGATGGCCATCAGGCATTTGAAGAGAACCGTTGAGGTTGGGTTCGTAATCGGGGTGATCGCGAAGATCACTCCGATCGGCTCGGCCATCTCGACCAGATTGCGTTCCGGAAACTCTCGAATGATGCCAACCGTGCGTTTGTCTTTTATATAGTTGTAGGCGAATTCGGTGGCCACCATGTTCTTGATGACCTTGTCTTCCATGACTCCGAGCTTGGTTTCCTCGACTGCCAGGCGGGCAAGGTGCTGAGCTTGTTCCAAGCCGGCCAAAACCATCGCCTTGACGATCCGATCAACGTCCTCTTGGGTGAATTGAGTAAAGACGACGGCGGCAGTTCGGGCCTGGCCAACTAGTCTGTCGAGGTAGGCAATTCGCTCTTCACTGAGGCATTCTTCTGCGGGAGAGACTTGAATCCGCTCCTGCACCGATTCGCTCGTGCTCATGGAGGCCCCCGAAGTCTACTTCTCAGGGTCCTCGGCAATAAGGCAAGCGCCTACCCTTTTGCTCCCAGTCTGGGCGACCGTGAGGAAGGTAGTCTGCTGGCTGACAAAACACGCCTAGGCTTAGAGGTCGTCAGTTGGCGCTTTGTCAACCGCTACTCATTGCGGAACCCCACGCTATATGGGTCCACGCTATTTTGTGTGCACTAGCCTTGCCACGATCTCAGCTTTTTGTAACTCCTCTCTCCCGAACACCTTTTCGCTGGTTTCCGTACCTGCCTTGCGCCATTCCCCACTTTCCTGCGCCTTCCAACACACACGAATTGAGTTGTATTGCTCCTTCAGGCACATTTCCTTGTAGTTCTAGGGTGCTCTCATTTAAAACTCTCCGTATGGAAGCCGAGTTGCCTACCATCGACGCTCTTCCGCAAGAGCTAGGTCACGTCAAGTGCATCTTCGTCCAGGGCGTGAGGTCCCTTACCCGGGTCATTGCGAGCAGGAACAGATGACTGACGACAATGAGGCCTCAATGCAGGGCGAAGGAAAGCGAGTAATAAGTTCTCAGCTTGTCTTAAGGATGATAATTCAGGCAGGCGTACGGGGGGTACTAAACCGTCCTGTATGGTGGAGCAGAGACCATTTACGTGCACTCCCCAGCCAGGCGGTGCGCGACAACACTGTATACCAGCGGACTAAAGACCATTCCGATGTGCGTGGCAGAGACTTCCACGTCGACCCTGGGATCACCCGTTTGACACACATGCCAGTCCACGATCCCGTCCTTCTTAGTATAGATGGCGGTCTGGCGTACCGATCTAGGGAGCTGTCCTTTGAGCGACTCCAGAAAATCACAGGTGCAGCGTGACGTGTAACATGTGGGGAGCACGCTATGGCCGTGTTTTTCCAGAATTTGCTTTCGCACTAGATCAGCGGCGAGCAGAATGGATGTATGCCCCGCGACCCCGCGGATCGGCGATCCCAGGGTAATCACTGAAGCGATGCAGCCAGGCATCTGGGACGCAGCAGCTAGGGCGATTGAGCCGCCGAGGCTGTGCCCGATGAGATGAATTTTTCCTCCCGTCGCTTTGCAGGCCTGCCGGATAGACTCGGTCAAATGTCGCCGGATGAGGATGTTAGGGCAATCCGCGTTTAATTGGATTCCAGAATAGAAGGTCTGGTACCCAATGCGGCCGAGCCAGGTGCGGAGCTGGGTTAGATACAGGTCCGTGCCTAGAAATCCAGGTACTAGAACCACGGCGGAACCATCCCCGTGGGGGATTCCGTATCCCCAGTAAAGTGGAGACAGCCGCAGGAAAGCTAACTCCACCCCCACGAGCCATTCGTGCCAAATCGGCGATGGTCCTGTTTCTTGCTTTTTTCGCAGCACACGCCGGCGGGGGGTCATGTTTTTCTCAGTCTACCCAAGGAAATTTGCAATGCAAAATAGGACCGCCTGTTAACCCGCGAATCGGTTAACTTGCTGCCGATTCCCGCCGGAGTCGGCGGGAATCGGTAGCGCGGCTTCCACCTCGGTAGGATTGACAACAGTCCGTATTGAGCCGAGTGGAAGGAGCCCTAAACGGCAGCAGTCCTTTCTGCGGACTTACCCGCTCTCCTGCCCCGCCCCTGGGGGGCAGCCTTGCGGGTTTCCTCACGGGCCATCCCCCTTTTCGGTTTGATGGCCAGATCCAGCAGCGACTTCTCCGCCGCAACCAGGTTCTTAACGCCCTTCTCTGTCAGCTCTCCCCAAGAGTGCTGCGGCATCTTCCGCATCGCAACCTTGCGATCGCCCCTGGCTTTCCTAGCCGTATCCAACTCTTCGATGGCCAGTTCCAGGAGTTTTTTCTGCGCATCGATATACTTCTCGGCACCTTGGCGCGCCAGTTTCGTCAACACTTCCATGCGTTCCCGAGGCTTTCCATTCGGCTTGTCCCCCTTGCTAGCAGCGCTCATCTCATGCGCGGCCAGGTCGAGGAACTTCTTCTCACTCTCGACAAAGCCCTCGATGCCGCGGCGTGCAAGCTCCACTACCTTTGCCCCGGCCATAACGCCTTTGCCTTCCTGATAAGACTCGGCCATGGCATGAGTCTGCTCCGCAGCCGCATCCAGCAAGTGCTTCTGCATGCCGACTAAGGTATCCACGCGGTGGCGTGCCACCTCGGCTACAGCACCTGCGGCCACGGGAAGCCGCAGTCCTTCTTTGACGCCATCCACCACCAGCGCGGTCTCACCGGCAGCCAGGTCCAGCAGAATTTTGCCTGCTGAAGTGACATTCTTAACCCCCATGTCCGCCAAACTTGCCAGCGTTGCGCCGGGCCTGGAAATTGGCTTGCCAAGATTCTCCCGAACCATTCCGACAAGCAGCGCATTTTCTTGAGCTGCCAGATCCAGCAGAATCCTTTGCGCGGCCACAAAACTCTCGATGCCTTGACGCGCCCACCCCATCAGCGGGTTCGCAGGCGGGGAGGCTCGAGGTGATTTTTTTTCTTTCGCGATCATGATTGAATCTCCTCTCATTCCGCGGTATACTGCGATGCAGTATCCAGCTTCACGGTACGTCCCCGTTTCGCCCATGTCAAGCTCATTCTGGATACAAGGGTCGGACGCCTGGCATCCTCCTACAGACTGTCTGCTCGTTCGTGTTCGATTCACGGTTGGAGGCGCGAAATGGCGCAAAGTGCAAAGCCCACGCTCCTAAAGCCTCAAACCTCGGCGGCCTTCGAAGCCCACATTCACCAGGCCGAAACAGAGATGGAACAGACTCTGCTTGATAACGATGCGTTCCTGTGGTCGGACGCGAGTCCGGAGAGATCCCAGCAGATCCACAAAGGACAAATTGTGGCGCAATTCTGGTCCGGCCAAGGGCCCATCAAAGTGCCGAATGGCTTAATCCATGACTGGATCGGAGCCGCATTCGTCCCTGCTACAAACCTGGAACAGACGTTGGCGCTCCTCCAGGATTACGATAACCATAAGAATATTTACAAACCGGAGGTGATTGATTCCCAGTTGATAAGTCATCACCACAACGATTTTCAAATTTACTTGCGGCTCCTCAAGAAAAAAATACTGACCGTGGTACTCGATACGGATCATGAGGTTCATTATCGTTCCCTGAATCCTGCTCGTTGGATTTGCCGCTCGCACACGACCAGGATTGCGGAGGTGGAGAACGCCGGCAGTCCCAAGGAGAAAGTGCTGCCCCCCGATACAGGTTACGGGTTCCTGTGGCGTCTGAGCTCTTATTGGCGATTCCAAGAGCGGGATCGTGGTGTGTGTCTCGAGTGCCGGGCCATTTCGCTAACGCGTGATGTGCCCTTGGGCCTCGGATGGATTATCGAACCCATCATCCAGAAGCTCCCCAAGGAGTCGCTGATCAAGACTCTGGAATCTACACGCCAAGGGCTAAACGCCGCAACAAAATAGCTGGATTCGAGAAAGACGAGGCGGGCCGAGTGCCGGTGGGCACGCTACCCGGTGACCGGTGGTACAGCAATTTTGAGCGCGCGGAACTAAGAACATGCGGGAGAAGGAATGAGCTTCCGCTTCTATGCCGTGCGACGGAAGGATAGGAACCTTTACGCATTACACTCCGATGTAAAAGGAATAAAGTTATGTTTGCACGCCTTGTCACAATGCAGCTGAAACCGAGTCTTGCGAGAGAATTTCCTGTCGCATTTGAGAAGGAGATCGTGCCCCTCCTGAAGAAGCGAAAAGGATTCCTGGACGAGTTGCTTCTGGTTGCACCGCGGACCAAGGAAATGGTGGCTATTAGCCTGTGGGAAACGAAGGAAGATGCCGAGGCGTATAATCGGGAACTGTATCCATGGGTCGAGAAGATGGTGGAGAATTTCATTGAAGGAGAGCCAATCACAAAGAACTTCGATGAGAAATACGCCACTTTCCACGAGATGGCTGTTCAAGTCACAGTTTGATTTATCAGATTTCAGGCGGTTCATGAGTAGGTGAAGGACGCTCGCCTCGCACGGCCGACGCTCGCTGCAGGGGTTTTGCCGCAATCACCTTTTTCGGCGCGGCCTTGTCTTTCCCCTTGTCCGTTTTCATCCAAGGGACATCGCACACCCTCATCGCTCGTGAGCAGCCGACTTCCGGCACTGTCCTGTTTCTGTCCCGGTCCGCTTAGCTCAACTGTGCCCGCCACAACATCCGCCGCCCCAACTCCACAAATTCCGTCACCAATCCTCCGGTGTTCTCCCCCGACCTTGTTGCGGCATCGATCTCCGTCGCCAGCAATATCGATGTGGCTACATCCGCGCTGCACTCCAAACAGTATTTTTCATTTCGTCCTGGGAGCTCGAATAATTCCGTTCGCCTCCCGCACGCGGCACACTGCAAAACCGAAGCTTCCGCGCTACTGCCTTTGGGCCCACAGAACATCGAAGTTCCTCCACGGCCGCGTTCCCAACTCTCGACTCGCGGCAACTCCATCCTAGGGTTCCCGGTTTCATGAAATCCTGAGCGTTCCATTAGGATTTTGTAAGTCCGCTCAGGGGCGCCCCACCCGACGAGTGCACCGCCTCTGCTGTGCTATGCAAACCGATCACGGTGCTCACAAGGCGGGCCACGGGAAAGGCAATCCCCTTACTCTGTTCAAAAACAAACCGCTGGATGATTTGCGGATTACTGCGGGGGGTAGGCCTAAGAAACCTCGCAGATCCCGTAATTCGGTCTTGACAGACACCGGGGGAGAATCTTAGAATCCCGCCGCATAGAGCGAGCGCTCGTTTTGGTTGGTTGAATATGCCAAAGCTTTTAGACAACACCATTGCCAAAAATAAACTAAGGATCGAACGCGCCGCGCTGCGGCTTTTCACTCGACAGGGATTTCACGGCACAACGGTGCGTGAAATCGCCACCTCTGCCGGCGTCTCCATGGGCAAGCTGTACCTCTATTACCCGACCAAGGAAGAGATCTTTATCGATCTGGTCCATCACATGGAAAAACAAATGGAAGTACTTCGTCAGAAAGAGCTGCTTCCCTTGATGAAGTCTCCGGATCCAGCGTCGCTACGAAAACTGGGAATGGCCATCGGCCAGATCGTCAGGGAAAATCTCGACTACTGGCGGCTCATGTACGTTGACGTTGTGGAGTTTCGTCATAAGCACTTCATTCATAGCTATCGCGAAATTGCCGGAGGACTGCGCAACTATTCGACGGCGTTGTTTCAGAAGTCCCCGATTCCCTTCCCCCCCGACGTAAACCCCGGGTTTGCCTACGTCAATCTATATCTGCAATTCGTTACCTATTTTCTCGTGGAAGAACTGTTCGGGGCAAAGCGGCATTTGGGCGTGAGCGACGAGGAAGCGATTGAGCAGTTTGTCCGTCTGTACACGCGCAGCCGGAAGGCCCCAGGTTCGAAACTTAACTGAGTACGACACAAGGAGAAAGATGCAAATGCGAACAATCGCGACCCTGCTGGCGGCTGCCAGCATTCTCTTTTTCATGACGCCGATGACTCAAGCACAAACCGCCACCACTGGCCAAATCGTAGGCTTGGTGACCGATCCTAGCGGGGCTGTCGTGATAGGCGCCAGCGTCGCACTGACGAGCGATGCTGGTGTGCAGCGAGCAACTGTAACCGCCGCCAACGGTCGCTATACGTTCGCGCAACTCGATCCGGGCAGCTATACGCTCGGACTGACTTCCAAAGGACTCGCCTCGGTCAGACTGGAAAGTATTATCGTCAAGATTACCGAAACCACGGTTGTTGACGTCAGTCTCAAAATGGCCACATCCGTGTCCACGGTTTCCGTCACTGCCGAACCACCGCTGGTACAGTCGGAAAGCTCCGACCGCGGCACAGTCATCGATCAGAACCAGCTGCGAGGGTTACCGCTGCCAACACGCAATTTCCAGCAGTTGCTGACACTGACTACCGGAGCCTCGGGATCCCTCGAGAACTCCTCGGAACTGGGACGCGGCGACGCCGCAATATACGTCAACGGACAGCGCGCCCTTTCGAACAATATGGTCATCAATGGCGTGGATGCCAACTCCATCGGCACAGGCTCAACGCCGAATCTGGCCGTCCCCGCCATCGACTCGCTAGAGGAGTTCATCGTCCAGACCAGCATGTACGATGCTTCGCAAGGCCGCAACGCAGGTGGTGTTGTTGCCGCCGTCACCAAGGCCGGCACCAATAATTTCCACGGCAATCTGTACGAGTTCTTCCGGAATACTAACCTGAATGCGAACAACTTCTTCCTTAACGATGAGGGCGTAGCGCGGCCCACGTACGACCGCAACCAGTTTGGCGGCACTCTCGGCGGCCCTGTAATCAAGGATCGCGCCTGGTTTTTTGTCTCGTATCAGGGTACGCGCGAAACCAATGGCACCTCACTGACCAATTCCCTTTCCACCATGTTTTTGCCCGCCTATCTTGGCTCGCAACGCGATCTCACGTCGCTCGAAGCCCTTTCGGTGTGTTATGGCTTGGGCGGCTATGTCGATCCCGTGGCCCTGACAGCTCTACAGGCCAAACTTCCCAATGGACAATATATGATTCCCTCTGTCCCCGGCGTGACCACGGGCGCCGGTTGTACACCGGGGAACCCGGGCAACCCCGTCCGCGTGACGATCCCCTCCAACTCGACCTATAAAGAAGATCAGTTCAATACAAATCTGGATCTTAAACTGAATGGCGCAAACCGCTTCTTTGGCAAATTCTTTTATGCCAGCAACCGCACCAATCAGGCCCTCTACGATACTTTTGGCGATGGCAACCCGTTGCAGGCGCCCGGCTGGCCGACCGAAGAGAACATCGGGCAAGAATTGCTTTCCGTAGGAGTTTCTTCCGTCATTTCGAATCATTTACTGAACGAGGTCAGGTTCGGTTGGAGTACGATTTACGGCCCCGGTAAGCCATCGCAACCGATTACTTCCTCGGACTTGGGAATTGCCTCACCCTTGAGCGCTTCGTTTCCTGGCATGCCGACCATGTCTTTCACCAATATGTTCACACTCGGGCCGTCTCCGCTGGGCATCAACTACTCGCAGACCAACACCTATGGCGCCAGCGATATGATGACGTGGGTGAAGGGAAAGCAAACGATACGATTTGGGGGTGAATACAAGCGGCAAGCGGTCGACGCCCCTTACTTTGATGTATTTCCGAATGGCGAACTTTTCTATCTTGGCTTTAGCGCCGCTACATGTCCCCCAGGACCAGGACAAGCCGACTGCGGAGTGTTCAAAGACTTCCTCAGTGGATTGTCTGGACTTTCGGTCATTGGCTCGGGCACCAACAGCATCCACAACCGCGCCAACGATTTTTCCGCGTTCATCCAGGACGATTGGAAGCTCACTGCCCGCCTCACGCTAAATCTGGGTCTGCGGTATGACTACTTTGGTCCGACCACAGAGACCAACGGCCATTTGGTGGGCTTCGACCCGTCGCAGGCCACCACCCTTCCTCTGGCTATACCAGGACTCGGCGTGGATTGCCCAGCGGTATTGAGCACGTGTGGTTCGGTCGTCACCGGCGGCTTCGTCCAGGCCGGCAATGGGAACTTGCCAGGCTTTCCGAAGGTCAACGATGGCTTGGTAAATGCCAACTACAAAAACTTTGGCCCGAGGGTAGGTTTCGCGTATCAATTGACGGATGCCGGCAATGTGGTCCTGCGTGGTGGTTACGGCATTTTTTACGACCGGCCGAACATGAGGCTGTACAACAGCCAATTGTTCAATATGCCCTACGAAATGCTGGCCACGGCGCTGGCTACCCCGAACGAAAATCCCTTTGTGCAAGTTCCACAACCCAGCGCCTTCCCGCTCAATCTCAGCAATAAGAGTATCTTCCCGCTCGGCGGCTATCCGGCCTTTCTGCCGGTCACAGAACTCACCAGTGCTGGACCGGTAGCAACGGAGACTCCTGTTCCGGCCACGGGCATCTATCCGGACCTGAAAGACTGGAGCATCCCTTACGTACAGACTGCAAACCTCGGTGTGCAATGGAGTTTCGCGAATAACTGGATGGTGGACGTGGGTTATGTCGGTTCGTTCGGGCGAAAGTTTCCTCGCTTGTTCTCCTTCAACCAGGCAGACACCCCGGCTTTCGGCGGACTGTACACGGCGGGAAGTTTGGGCGGGCCTTTCTTTCCCGGCTTCGCCAACCTCACGGCCCCGGGGTTAGGCAGTTTCTTGATGGAGAGCAATTCTGATTCGAACTACAACTCTCTCCAGGTGACTGTCAACAAGCGCCTCTCCAAAGGTCTGCAAATGCTGCTTAGTTACACCTACTCCCATTCTCTGGACGACTACTCTGGGAGCGACGTAAGCGACATCACCCTGCTTCCCGGCAACATGGTCGACGAGCACAATTATGGCTCGTCGGATTTCGACCGGCGTCATCGCTTCGTCGCGAGCTATGTCTATAGCTTCCCCGACTTTTATCGCGGCGACTCGGTTTTCGGCAAAAAGCTGCTCAATTCCTGGAGTTTGTCGGGAATCGTGACGCTGCAATCCGGCACCCCATTTTCGATCTACGGCGACGATTCCGCATTCGAAGCGACCACAGCCGATTTGGCACCGGGCCGATCGCTGGCCTCCGCGATGAATAGCGGCTCCGTGAATAGCAGGTTGAATGCGTATTTCGATCCGACCGCTTTCGTGGTGCCCACGGCGTATGGAGATTTCGGACAGTTGGGAAGGAACATCATACGAGGACCGAAACAGATCAACACGGACTTTGCCGTGATAAAGTTCATCCCCGTCCGAGAACAGCAAGCGGTGGAGTTCCGCGCCGAGTTCTTCAATCTGTTCAATAATGTAAATTTCGCCAATCCCGTTAACATCGCTTCTTCGGCAAACTTTGGACAAGTCGTGGCAACTTCCACGGGGCCGAGAGTAATCCAGTTTGCACTGAAGTATTCGTTCTAGAGGGCCTATGAAAAGCACAGGTCTGAGCGGTAAGGTCGTCGTGGTTACCGGCGCGGCGGCGGGGATCGGCCGCGCCACCACCAAGCAGTTCGCCAGCGAAGGCTGCCGCGTCGCGGCTTGGGATGTGAACGATGCCGGCCGTGACGAACTGCTGGGCGAACTCTCCGCTCTCGGAGGCCAGCCACTCTTCCGCAAAGTCAGCGTCTGCAACGACGCCGACGTCCAAGCTGCCGTCAGAGAAGTAGTCGCACAGTGGGGCCGCGTGGATGTGCTCATCAACAATGCGGGCATCACGCGTGACTCGCAGCTCGTTAAATGGAAGGAAGGCGCATTTGCTGGTTCGATGACTGAGGATGCCTTTGATTCCGTCATCTCGGTTAATCTCAAAGGTGTTTTCCTGTGCTCTCGGGCCGTTGTGCCGCATATGATGCGCAAGGGTTCGGGTGTGATCCTCAACGCTTCTTCCGTTGTCGGTCTTTATGGGAATTTCGGCCAGACAAATTACTCCGCCACGAAGGCAGGTGTCATCGCGTTCACCCGAACGTGGTCGCGTGAACTGTCGAAATACAATATCCGGGTGAACGCCATCGCACCCGGTTTTATCGCAACCGAAATGGTGAAGAAAATGCCTGAAAAGGTCATTCAGTCCATGGTCTCGCACACGCCGTTGGGTCGTATGGGAAAGCCGGAAGACGTTGCGGAGGCTTATGTCTGGCTGGCATCCGATGCGGCATCCTTTATTACCGGTACGGTACTCTCCGTCGATGGAGGGCTAGTATTGGGCACGTAGCAGTTCGCGGTGCAAAAGGACTCATTCATGACTCGTTACGCAAGCATTGTGTCGACAGGCAGGTTCGTACCGGAAAAAGAAGTGACCAATGACATGCTGCGGGAGCGCTTCAAACACATCCCGGATTTCGTGGACAAGATGGAAGCCAGCAGTGGCATCAAAACTCGTTGGCACGCCCCGGAAAGCTGGGCGACCAGCGATGTTGCTCTGCCAGCCGCCAAGCTCGCCCTCGAGCGTGCCGGCAAGAAACCCGAGGATGTTGATCTGATCATCCTAGGTACCGATTCGCCGGACTACATCACCCCTGCCACCTCGGTCGTTCTTCAGCATAAGCTTGGCGCAAAAAATGCCGGCACCTTTGATATCGGCTGCGCGTGCGCCTCGTTTCCCACAGGTCTGTCCGCCGCTGCGGGAATCATTGCCGCCAACCCGAGTATCAAGACTGTGCTCGTCATCGGTGCGTATCTCATGCATAAACTCACGTCGGCCGCCGACCCCATGGTCTTTTTCTACGGTGACGGCGCGGGCGCTGCTGTGCTCGAGCCTGCGGCTTCGCCGGGTTTTATCACCTCAACCTTCCGTGCCGATGGTTCTTATCATGACTATTGGGGAATTTATTCGGGAGGCACTTTCGAACCGGCGACCGAAGAATCGGTCAAGGCCGGCCGCACGACCTGCACCATCAAGAACCGGTATCCTCCGGAATTGAACGAAGAGACCTGGCCACTCATCGTGCAAAAACTCACAAAAGACGGCGGCTTTGCCGTGGGCGACGTCGATTGCTTCATTTTCACTCAAGTGCGCAAGCCTACGATTGAACGGGTCATGGAGCGCCTTGGAGCACCCGTAGAGCGCGCGCACACCATCATGGAACAGTATGGCTACACAGGTTCTGCCTGCGTTGGCATGGCCCTCGACCACGCTGTCGAACACGGCAAGGTGAAGTCCCACGACTTGGTCGTGCTGGTCGGTTCCGGAGTCGGCTACAACCAGGCTGGTTGCGCATTTCGTATGCCCTAGATCGCATTCGGCATTGATTTCCCTTCAATCGCCGAAAGGAACGAAAATGGGATTGGCAAGCAAACTTGGATTGCTGCTGGGTTGCACTGTGCTCGGTGCTCTGCTTGCCTTCTGCATTCTTTTTTTCCTGCGACCCTTGGCGACGACGTTCTGGCTGCGCCGGAGTGCACTTCGCAGGGCTGGCTTCCAGAAGACAAAAATTTCCACTACGGTAGGCGAACAGACCGTATGGTACGCTGGCGCCGGGCCCTTGCTCGTCTTACTTCATGGCGCGGGTGACCAAGCCGGAACCTGGTATCGCGTGGCGCCCGAACTCAAGCGTTACTTTCAATTGGTCATCCCAGACCTTGCCGGCCACGGTGACAGCCAACCTCGTGAAGGCGTGTTGAGCCTGGGCACGTTGTTGTCGGCCTTGGAGCAGTTGCTCGATTCAACCTCATGGCAAAACACATCATTCGTCATCGCTGGTAATTCGCTCGGTGCCTGGATGACCATGCTTTATGCCCAGAAGCACCCGCATCGGGTCACGCGCGCCATTCTCATTGACGGCGGCCCCATCAAAAGTGCATCGGAGATGGGCTTGATGCCAAAGAACCGCGATGAAGCCCGAAAAGTGCTCGACGCTGTGCTCGATCCATCCTCTCCGCGTCGGCCTGATTTTGTTCTCGATGACCTGGTCCGTGTTTCGAACTCAGGTCCCATCTCACGACTCCTGGCCGCCGGTGAAGAAGATATCTCCAAGTACCTTCTTGAAGACAAACTGGGTAGCTTCCCAATCCCTGTAGATCTCATCTGGGGTGCTTCCGATCGCCTGGTGCCTCTGGACTACGCGAAAAAGCTACAATCACTCATTTCCCAGTGCACACTTACGGTCGTTGAGCGTTGTGGCCATGGGCCGCAGCTCGAACGCCCTAGAGAATTGGCGCGCGTCTTATTGCGGCTTCTCCTGTCCGATTCGGGCTCCCCGGCCCGAACTGTGATCAAGCCATCTGAGGAAGCCTCATGATCACCGGCGATGTTCTAGGCGAGAGGGCTCGTCTTAGCCCCGATGCGGTCGCCTTGATTCACGTTCCTTCGCAACAGCAATTCACTTATGCAGAACTGGATCGGCGGGCGTTGTTGTGTGCGCGTGCCTGGACAGATCTATGCTCCCTGCGCCCAGGGGATCGCGTCTGCATCCTCTCCGAAAACCGCGTGGAATATGTGGATGCCTTCTGGGCCGCAGGTAAATCTGGCATCATCCTCGTGCCGCTTGGAACCCGCAGCACGGCTCACGAACTCTCTCAAGTATTCGCCGACTGCAAACCCCGGTGCCTGATGTACTCCGCGAGCTATGAAAAGCTGGCCAGCCAACTCCTCGCAATCGCTCCTGTCGAACACTCCATCTGTATCGATTTGGGCCGCGGCGCCCCCAACACATTGGATTATGCAAAGGCTTTAGACCAGGTTCGTCCGCTTCCCCTCCCTTCGGAACTTCAGCCCGAAGATCTCTTCTGTCTCCTCTACACCAGCGGAACCACGGGTCGCCCAAAAGGCGTCATGATTCCTCACCGCCAGATCGCTTGGAACGCCTATGACACCGTCATTTCCTGGCAACTTCGCGCAAGCGATCGCGTTCAGGTTTACACTCCCATGTACCACGCCGGTGGACTCACCGTGTTCATGACGCCCCTTTTTGCCATTGGTGGCAGCATCGTCTTGCACAATGGTTTTGATCCCGCTGAACTGCTGCGAGCCTTCAACGAATATCACTGCACCATACTTTTTGGCGTGCCCACCATTTTCAAAATGCTCTTCGATGCTCCTGAATTCGCGTCACTCGACTGCACGCATTTGCGCTGGTGCTGCAGCGGCGGGTCTCCGCTACCGGTGGAACTCCTCCGTGCCTATCAGCAGCGTGGACTGATTTTTCGCCAAGGCTATGGCCTCACCGAAGTCGGCGTGAACTGTTTCGCCATGAGTGACGAGGACTCCGTTCGCAAGCCCGGTTCTATCGGCAAGCCCATGATGTTCACGAAAGTGAAGCTCATCGATTCCAGCGGGCATCAGGTCGCGACAAATGTAGTTGGCGAACTCTGCCTCTGCGGTCCGCACGTCAGTCGTGGCTATTGGAACAATTCCGCTGCCACCGCCGAAGTCCTCGATCCACAAGGATGGTTCCACACCGGCGATCTGGCGCGCTGCGATGAAGACGGTTTCTTCTACATTGCAGGCCGCACGAAAGACATGATCATCAGCGGCGGCGTCAACATTTACCCCGCTGAAATCGAAAAGGAATTACTCGATCATCCTGCCGTTGCTGAGGTCGCCGTCATTGGCGCCCCCGACGACAAGTGGGGCGAAGTCCCGGTTGCCTTTGTCGCACTCAAGCCTCAGGCGCGTATCAGCGAACGCAAACTCATCGACTTTCTTCGGTCCAGAATCAACAAGATCAAGTTGCCCCGGCAAATCACATTCCTCGAGGCACTGCCCCGCAATGCCTACGGGAAAGTCCAGAAACTCAATCTTCAGGAATACCTGAGACATTCCAAACCCAACCTGGGGGAATGCACTTCTGATTCGCCTCACCGAACATCGTCCTAAAGGGGCGCTTTGATGAAACGTATTTACATGGTTGCCTATCATCAATCCAAATTCGGGAAGCTCATGGGCACGTCGATCCCAGAGATTCTTCGCCGTACCGTGCAGAAAGTTGTGCGGAGATCAAAGTGCCCCTGCAATCGTGAGACCACTACCTCTGGGGCTGGGAATTGGCACGCTGCCGCATATCTCATGAATTTATGTATGCCTTGCCCACGAAACGGCGCGGTACCTTATTTATAGCGCTGGCCGGTTGCGGGATCGAAGACGCGTTGCGAAGGAATTCATCGCTTCCCCAAGGTGCCGCATCAGCACCAAGATATTGGTGGAACCATTCGAGGTGGGCGGTGTAATCGAGCGCCATTTCGTACCAACTGGGCCAATGGCCGGCGTTCGAATAAATGATGAGCCTGGAGGGAACGTGCATCCTCTGAGGAGAAGTGAGACTGGGTGTACGGGACGCGATAGTCGCGCTCGCCGGAAATGACCAAGCCATAAGAGCGGGATCTTTCGAATTCAATAATTCTCCAGCCGCTCAACGCTTTCATGTGCTAGGTTTGACTGGACTTAATAGAGCGTTTCTCCGTCACCGCCCGGCTCGAATCGTTCATCGCAGACACAGAGTACAATTTCTCACGCGTGGCGCAAGAATTAGTCGTCTGATTGGTTTGCATCCATGATCAGCATTTTGGCGAATCTGAAACTCCGGCGAAAACTCCTGGTGGCCATGGCTCCGTTGGCCTTAATGGTGCTTATAGCAGGTCTATACTCGACGGTCGAAACTGCAAGGATCGACACGCGCTACAGCGAACTGATCGACCAGGATGTTCTGGCATTACAGCACTTGACCCAGGCACAAGCAGAAGCGAACCGGTTTGGTCTGCTCTTATATAAGGATATCGCCGAGCCTGACCCCGATAAGATGCGCGCTATCGAGGGCGATTTGGACAAGAGCTATGCCGAATATCAAACACTTATCGCTGAATCGGCTCGTGAAAGTCCCAATCATGCCCAAGAGATCAAGGAGGCGGGGGCTCAGTTTGATCAAGCGGTATCCGACTCCCGCCCTGTCCGTGCGTCGACTCTGCTTGGTGACAACACCAAATCCATGAACCTAATGCGCGGGGGCGTAGACGCCGAGATGCAGCGAGGACGGCAGGCCATCGAGGAAATCGCTCAAGGGACTCGCAAGTCCGTGGACCAGCAGTCCGACGAACTGACTTCCAAAACCAATCGCGCCATTCTGTTCACCTGGCTGTTCATTGGCTTTGGCCTCGCAATATCTTTCGCGATTGCCGCGTACATCCTACATAGCGAAGTTGTTCAAGAGCTGTTAGCTCTGCGGGGTAGCATCCAAGACGTCGCTGCAGGGAAACTGGACCAAAGCATTCCCTATCTCGATCGCAGGAACGAAATCGGCGAGATCAGCCGTGCACTTGGAACGCTTCAGCTGGGCGCCCGCGAACTGGAGACTCAAGCCTGGGTCAAGTCTGAGATAGCTTCCACATTGTCACGCCTGCAAGCCATGCAAGACTTTGCTGGATTCGCGACCGCTCTATTGTCTCGCTTGTCCGAATCCATCCCGCTTATTTACGGGGCCCTCTACCTCGCCGACAACAGTCAAAAGCGATTTCTCCGTGTCGGCTCGTTTGCAATCAATGATTCGGGGAGTCCTCGCGAGTTCGCATTAGGCGAAGGACTTGTGGGACAAGCGGCAGTTGAGCGGCGACCGCTCGCAGTGACGGCGGGCGATCATGTGCAAATTACCGCCGGCATGGGCACCGTGACCCCTGGCAACCTGCTATTTCTGCCTGTGATCAATCAAGACACTGTTACAGCTGTCCTCGAACTGGCACCAGTTTCGTCGTTAACCGAGCGGCAGCGCGGCCTGCTCGATGTCCTATTACCCTCCCTAGCGCTGAGCACGGAAATCTTGTCCGGCAACATCGAGACTAGAAAGCTACTCGAGCAAACCCGCGCTCAAGCAGAAGCATTGGCCACCTCGGAACGTCAGATCACGGCGCGCAAAGAAGAGCTCGAGAATATTAACCAGGCGCTCGAGGCATCGGAGGTGGAATTGCGTCGCGCCAAGGAGGTAGCAGAGGAGGCCACTCGAATCAAAGCGGATTTCCTCGCCAACATGAGCCACGAGATCCGCACGCCCATGAACGCCATCATCGGAATGTCTCACTTGACCTTGAGGACCGAACTTAATCCGAGGCAAAGAGACTATGTCCGCAAGATTCAAATGTCCGGCCAACACCTGCTCGGCATTATTAACGACATTCTGGATTTCTCGAAGATCGAAGCAGGTAAATTATCTGTCGAAAATATCGATTTCGATCTGGAGAAGGTCCTGGAAAACGTAAGCAATCTGATCTCTGAGAAGGCTTCGGCGAAGGGATTGGAACTCATTTTCGATATCGAGTCCTCAGTCCCTACTCAACTCAGAGGAGATCCACTTCGTTTGGGGCAAATTCTCATCAACTTCTGCAATAACGCTGTCAAATTCACGGAGAGCGGCGAAATTGTCGTCAAGGCGCGTGTGCAGGAAAAGGATGAGAATGGCCAGTTGGTTTGCTTTTCCGTCAGTGATACCGGCATAGGCCTGACCCAGGAACAGATGGGACGTCTGTTCCAGGCCTTTGAGCAAGCGGATGCGTCTACAACGCGTCAGCACGGCGGTACAGGTCTCGGACTCGCCATTTCGAAACGTCTGTCGCAACTGATGGGCGGCGATGTGGGTGTCACCAGTGAACCGGGCAAGGGGAGCATATTTTGGTTCACCGCGCGCTTGGGCAATGGCACCTCGCCAGTGCGGCGTGCTCCCAGGCCCGACCTGCGCGGCCGCCATGTCCTCATCATCGACGATAATCCTCAGGCCCGCGCCGTATTGTCCAGTATGCTCACGAGCATGACTTTTGTCGTTCATGAGGCTCCATCTGGCCTTGAAGGCATCGAGATGGTCCGTCAGGGGGCGGAAATCGGTGAGCCCTATGAGATTGTTTTTGTCGATTGGCAGATGCCGGGCATCGACGGCATCGAAACAGGCAAACGCATCCGGGCACTTCCCAATCTGGCTGTCCGCCCGCATCTCGTCATGGTCACCGCGTATGGTCGCGAAGAAGTTCTCAAGCAAGCCGAGGAGAACGCCTTCGCCAACGTGTTGATCAAACCTGTCACTCCTTCCATGCTCTTTGACTCAGCCGTCGAGGTCCTCGGCGCCAACCACGAGAAAGGCTACGATGTTCAGGCGGGCCCCAATCTAAATCTATCCCGCCTTCGTGACGCGCGCGTTTTGCTGGCCGAAGACAATGAACTCAATCAGGAAGTCGCCTTGGGGCTGCTCAAGGACGCCCACATGTCAATTGATGTGGCTGAGAACGGAGAGGTAGCTGTCCGCATGGCAGGGAGCCACAATTACGATCTGGTCCTGATGGATATGCAAATGCCTGTGATGGATGGCGTCGCGGCCACTAAGGCGATTCGATCCAACCCACAATTTCGGGCTCTACCTATTGTCGCTATGACCGCCAACGTGATGGCCAACGATCGCGAGAAGTGCATCGAGGCTGGCATGAACGATCATGTCGCCAAGCCCATTGATCCCGATGAACTTTTCGCCGCACTGCTACGCTGGATTAAGCCTCGCGAAGCAGGCAACCTCGCGGCGAATCGTGCAACCATGGCATCCGATTTTCCCACACCGGCGAAGGCTCCTGATCCCGGCGCGCTGGAGATCCCTGGGATCGACACCAAGTCGGCGCTCCGACGAACAGGCGGTAATCGTCTGCGCTATGAATCGCTTTTGCGCAAATTCGCAGAGCCATCCGTGGGAAGCGTGGAGGAAATTCGCACCGCTCTGGCGGCGGGGGATACGGCCACAGCCGCACGTGCTGCTCATTCCTTAAAGGGCTCTGCAGCGAATCTCGGCGCAACCGCGCTTGCGGAGGTTGCCTCGAGAGCCGAAACTGCGCTCACCACGGGGCAGGGTGTCGAGCCGGCGCTGCAATCCCTCTCGCTTTCCTTCGGCGCTGTCGCGACGGCAATCCGATCGGCGCTCCCGACTGAGCAGGTGCCTTTCGGAACTGCCGAGGCCACCGCTGATCCCGCCACTGTCCTGGAGCCCCTGGTAAGGCTAAAACAATTGCTGAAGAATGACGATGGCGACGCTGCCGATTTCATACTCGACGCGCGGCCTCGTTTATCCAGAGTGCTAACCGAAGCAGAACTGAGTACTCTTACCGGACTGATTGGCAATTTCGATTTCGAGGCTGCGCTCAATTCTCTTTCCGATATAGCCGCTCGCCTGTGCCTCAAACTGGAGTGAAACTATGCCCCAACCTTCCCCCCACAAGTCAATCTTGATTGTTGACGATACTCCGATCAACATCGGCGTGATTTCCGGAGCTCTGAAGGACTCGTACAAAACAAAAGTCGCCACCAATGGGGAGAAAGCACTCGCGATTGCCTCTGGCGATGACAAACCCGACCTGATTTTGCTCGACGTCATGATGCCCATCATGGACGGCTACGAGGTTTGTCGCCGCTTAAAAGAAAATCCGGAGACGCGGGATATCCCGGTCATTTTTCTAACGGGGCAAACCGGCACGGAAGACGAAACCAGAGGCTTCGAAGTCGGTGCTGTGGACTATATTCACAAGCCTTTCTCCGAGGCCGTAGTGAAAGCGCGCGTGCGAACCCATTTGATGCTCCGCGAAGCCCATGCACAAATTGCCCAGCAACTTCTGGCAATCAATATTGAACTGGAAATGGCCCGTCAAATTCAATTGTCCATCCTGCCGCGCGAGACCCCGAAAATTGCGGGTCTTGACATTGTGGCCCGCTACCTTCCCATGACCTCTGTGGCGGGTGACTTTTATGACTTCATTCTCGTAGACGATAAACATGTGGGAGTTCTTATTGCCGACGTGTCCGGTCATGGACTCCCATCTGCCTTAATTGCTTCCATGCTGCAGGTGGCCCTTGCCGCGCAAGCTCCCCAAGCCGCGGACCCGGTACGCGTGCTGTCTGGTTTGAATCGCGCGCTGTGCGGAAAGTTTGAACACAATTTCGTGACGGCAGCCTACGTGTTCGTCGACATGGAAAAGCGGCTGCTGACCTACGCTGGTGCGGGTCATCCGCCCCTGCTCTTCTGGCGCAAGTCGGCTGGCAAAACCAATGAGTTGCTGGAGAACGGGTTAATTCTCGGCATGTTTGATGAAGCAACTTACGCATCCATGGAATCCCCGATCGAAGATGGCGACCGGGTTGTGCTCTACACCGACGGAATCCCGGAAACCAAAAGCCCGTCAGAACAGGAATTTGGGACCGCACGCTTCGTCAGGTTTATGGAAAACAACCGAAGCCTGGCTGTCGATCAGTTTGCTGACGGATTGCTCGACGAGCTGTCGCGCTGGTCCGAACAACCACGAGGTCAAGGACAGCAGGACGATATCACTGTCCTGACACTCGATTTCAAAAGTCCATAAGCCATCATCCACAAGCACTCAGATGTCGTAGTAGAGGTGAAACTCGTACGGATTGGGCCGCATTCGGATGGGGTCCACTTCGTTCTTGGTCTTGTACTCGATCCAGAGATTGATCAACTCCTCGGTGAAGACACTGCCTTCGAGGAGGAACTTGTGGTCCGCCTTGAGAGCGGCAAGAACGCCCTCGAGAGAACCGGGAACGGAAGGAACCTTCGCCGCTTCTTCGGGGGAGAGATCGTAGCTGTCCTTATCGAGCGGTTCGCCGGGATGGATCCTGTTCTTGACACCATCGAGTCCGGCCAAGAGCATCGCCGCATAGGCCAGATAGGGGTTACAAGAGGGGTCGGGTGGGCGAAACTCGAGCCGTTTTGCCTTTGGGCTGTCGGAATAAATCGGGATGCGCACCGCCGCCGAGCGATTCTGCTTTGAGTAGGCCAGGTTGACGGGCGCTTCGTAGCCAGGAACGAGCCGCTTGTACGAGTTGGTCGTCGGCGCCGCGAAACCCAGGATGGCGGGCGCGTGCTTCAATAGACCCCCGGCGTAAAACAGGGCGGTTTCGGACAGGCCCGCGTAGCCGTCGCCGGCAAAGAGCGGCTTTCCCCTCAGCCAAAGCGATTGGTGGGTGTGCATTCCAGAGCCGTTATCGCCGAAGAGTGGTTTGGGCATGAAGGTCACGGTTTTCCCTGCTTTGTACGCCGTGTTCCGCAGAATGTACTTGAACTTCATCATTTTGTCGGCGGAGTTGACGAGCGTATCGAACCGCATGTCTATTTCGGCCTGACCTGCTTGTGCGACCTCATGGTGATGACATTCGATGTCCACCCCGGCGGCGATCAGGTGTAGCACCATCTCGCTGCGCAAGTCTTGGAAATGATCGGTGGGAGGAACGGGGAAGTAGCCTTCCTTGAGGCGAGGGCGGTAGCCAAGGTTGAGCTCAGGGCGCCCTGCGTTCCAACGGCCCTCATCGGAATCGATGAAGTAATAGCTGTGCTGCGTCGAGCTGTCAAAGCGGACATTATCGAAAATGAAAAACTCCGCTTCAGCGCCGAAGAAGGCTTGGTCGGCAATGCCCGTGGAGTTCAAATACGTTTCCGCTTTCCTGGCTATGCCGCGTGGGTCGCGGCTATAGGACTTAAATGTTCCAGGTTCGATGGCGTCGCCAATCAGGACGAGTGTCGGGACCTCACGGAAAGGATCCATGAAAGCGGTGTTCGGATCGGGGACGAGCAGCATGTCTGATTCGTGAATATGGGCCCAACCACGAATCGAGCTGGCGTCAAAACCGAAGCCCTCCTTAAAGGAGTTCTCGCTGAGCTCGGCGATCGGGAAGCTTAGGTGTTGCCAGATACCTGGCAGATCAATGAAACGCATGTCGAGGAACTTGGCGTTGTTCTTGGCAGCAAACTCGAGTACACCTTTGGCGTCCATTCAGACTCCTTGGATATCGGGTAGCTAGGGTCGGCAACCTGCACCGAGCCGAGACAACCTACTGGTCAAACGCTGTGCCATATCCCAATGAGCAACTGCGTCCCATCGAGCATGGATTCTGTGGTGCTTGTGCATCCCTTCGTGAGGGACTTCTTCATCAAACCCGCATTCCATCGCATCGTATGTGATGGCAGTCACAGAGCGGCTCTTTGATACCTGGTGCCCGAGTACGCGTTATTCACCTAGCTGAAAATGCAATAAAGGGCCACCAAAGGAGTGCTTTTCTGCCTTCGGCGCAGGCGCGACAGGCTTGAGGGAAGATGTTCGAGCTTAGTGGTATACTGCCGCGTCTTGCGTTCCCGGAGGGCCGTATGTACTGGCGACCTATCATTCCTATTCCGCTTGCTGCACTGCTCTCCACAGTTTTGCTTGTGATTCTGCCGCGTACCGTGGGACAAGAAGCTACCACGCAGGGAATGGTTGTCGTGCGTGGCGCCATGATTTATCCCATCAGCGGGCCACCGATCGCGCACGGAATTCTCGTCGTGGCAAATGGGAAGATTGTGGCCGTGGGCGAGGAAGGCAAAGTCAGCATGCCTGCCGGGGCAACGATTCTAGATGCCCATGGAAAAGTGCTTATGCCTGGCATCGTGGATTCGCACTCCCACATTGGGATAGCTCCCAATCCGCTGGTCGCTGATTCGGACGATGACAATGAAATGACGGGTCCCATCGAACCCGGTCTCCGCGCCATGGATGCGATTGATCCTGGCGATCCGAACATTCGCATGGCGACCGCCGGCGGCGTGACAACGGCGAACATCCTTCCAGGCAGCGGAAACGTGATGGGCGGTCAATCTGCTTACGTCAAACTGCGCGGTAAAACAGTTGAACAGATGGTCATTCCTGGCAGCATTGGCGGCATGAAGATGGCCAATGGCACAAATCCCAAGAATTACGGCACTCGCAAACAGGCCCCGATGACACGCATGGAAGAAGCTGCACTGGCCCGTGCCATCTACGAAAAAGCGCAGCAATACAAAGAGAAGTGGGATGTCTATAACAAGGCCGTGGCAGCGGGCGATAAGACGGCGAAGGCCCCGGATCGCGATCATGATATCGAGCCAGTGGTGGAGATTCTCGAAGGCAAGCGCATCGTCCACAATCACACCCATCGCGCCGATGACATCATGACGGTGCTGCGGCTGTCGGACGAGTTTCACTATCGCGTCGTCGTGCATCACGGCAGCGAAGCCTGCCAGGTAGCCGACGAGCTAGCCAAACGCCACGTCCCGGTTAGTTACACGATGGTTGATTCGCCGGGCGGAAAACTGGAAACAATCAATATCGACATTCATTGTCCCGCAATCCTCGAAAAGGCTGGCGTCAAGGTCGCCTTCAACACCGATGACCCGATCACTCCTTCACGACTCTTGCTTCGGCAAGCAGCCTTGGGTGTGCGGGGCGGCATGAGCGAAGAAGCTGCGCTGAAAGGCCTCACCATCTACCCCGCCGAAATGTTGGATCTCGGTAACCGTGTGGGAACTCTCGAGATCGGCAAGGACGCCGACTTCATTATCCTGAGCGGACCACCCTTTAGCGTCTACACGCACGTGCTGGAGACATGGATCGAGGGACAAAAAGTTTTTGACCGCAGCAATCCGCAGGACCTGCACTACTCCACAGGCGGCTTCTCCGTGGCGAGCCGCTATCCGTCACTCCAAGCAGGTGGAAATTAATGCGCACGCTGCGGTATCTGGGATTACTGCTGTGGGTCGCTTATTTCGCGCCTGCTCTGTATGCGCAAAAAATCGCCGTGCTCGCAGACCATGTGTATACGATGGGCTCCGAGGCGCAAGGACGACCAGGGATGGTCCTTATGAGTAGCGGGAAGATCGAATCCGTTGCCTTCGGCGCGGAATTGCAAGCACCTGTTGGATACCAAGTGTTGCGCGGAGCTTACGCCACTCCCGGCTTGATTGACGTGGACACAACCGCCGGAATCTCCGGGGCTTACAACATCCCTCAAGATCAGGATCAAGACGAGGCGACCGACCCGAATACCGCCGACGTCCGCTCGCTCGACAGCTTTAACCCCAACGAGATTTTGCTCAAATATGTGAATCGGTACGGCGTTACGACGATTCAGTCTGCTCCAGGTCCTCGAAACCCGATTGCCGGGCGAGCCGGCATCTTCAAGACCGTGGGTCCCGACTCGGCTCCCGCGACCGCCGATCAGCTTGCTATTCGCTCCGAATCAGCGATGATTTTCAATCTTGGAGACGTGCCAAAATCAACTTATAAGGCCGACCACAAACCCCCCATGACACGCATGAAGACGGCGGAGATCATTCGGCACGCGTTGTGGGAGGCGAAGGCCTACCAGGAGAAGTGGGAGAAATGGAAAAAAGATGGAGCCGAAACATCGAAGCAACCTTCGCGTGACCCGCGGCTCGAAGCACTCCTGCCCGTTGTAAACGGGGCCTTGCCGGCCATCTTTACCGTCCATCGCGCCGATGACATTGTCACCGCGATCCGCATTGGCAGCGAGTTTCATCTGAAATACATGCTGGCGTCCGTGACGGAGGGATATTTGGTGCGCGAAGCCATACGCCAGGCCGGTGTGCCGTGCCTTGTTGGACCGATCATGCAGCGCCCGGAATCACCGGAAACCGCCAATGCCACCTATGAGATTGCAGCGCTACTCCAACAGGCGGGGATTCCGATTGCACTGATGACGGGCTATGAGGGTTACGTCCCGAAAAACCGCATCCTGCTCTTTGAAGCCGGCATCGCGGCCGCCAATGGTCTGGGGCTCGAGAAGGCCTTGCGTGCCGTCACGATGGACGCAGCGCAGATTCTCGGCATTCAAGACCGCGCGGGATCGCTTGCCGCCGGCAAGGACGCGGATGTTGCTCTTTTCGATGGCGACCCATTCGAATACACGAGCCATGTCCTTGGCGTAATCGTAAGCGGCCAAGTGAGTTATCTCAGAAAATAAGCCAGAGATTCGCGACTGCCAGGACTTTCGGTGGAATCCCGCACCGATGCTCCCGGGCTCGAACTCATGCGCGTCCATTGGAATTCCAGGCAAGAACGATTCAGGGCTTGGTTGGGTTGCGGGTCAATTCGTCGGCCTGTTTCAATTCTCGTGTCCGCGGTCTGTCCGAGAGTCCGATAGGCTTGGCCCAACAGTTGGTACGGCATAGGGTTGCCTAGATCCATGCTGATGGCCCGTTGCAGCGCGCGAACCGCGAGTTCCGTCTCGTCTTTTTTCTCCAGGACTCAGGATGTACGGTCCAGTCGAGTTTGCGTCCAACCAGATAGAACGCTCCAGCAGCTTCTCCGCTTCGTCGAACTTCTGCACTCGCGTATAGGCATCTGCCAATTTGTAATAGGCGTTGGCGTAGCCGGGATGGATAGCCACTTCCTTTTCGAAGTCGCTGATCGACGGCGCAACAACCACGACGGCACCTTCACCGACGTAGCCGTGCGGGCGCAGCCTTCAGCGAAGATGGCATGGAACAGGCGGCCATGGGCTCAAATTTTTCGAAAATCCTGCGGTGGACAGGATACTGACTCTTATCGAAGGCCAGGGAAAACCTGTACCCGCCGCGACGCCTTAAGTTCTACGCTTTTCCCTGATTCTTTTTCAGGGCACCGGAGGAAACATTTCGGACGATCCCCTCGCCCTCTTTCACATAAATCAACTGGTTGGGCTGGATGTCCTTCAAAATCTCTACCCGACCGCTCGGCCAGCGCAATTCGAGGACGTCAATCTTTTGCGCCTTGCCAATTCCGAAATGCACCCTCAGATCGTTTTGTGAGAAATACCCACCGCCGCTGCGAACTTCGTCGATCTGCTGATGTGGTTTTGTGGTGTCGGGCATCTGCACAACGCAGCGCAACCGCGTGCCGATTCCGCTGCGATTCGACTTGGTGCCGATTGTGCGCACTTTGATCCAGTTATTTTGCAGGGAAGAGTCGCAACGCACTAATTGCGGGAAGTCGTTGGCACAATTCACGACGAAGTCGATGTCTCCGTCGTTATCGAAATCGCCGAATGCGCAGCCGCGCGAAGGGCTAGGGTCAGAGATGCCAGGCCCCGCGTTCAACGAAATATCCTCAAACTTTCCGTTTCGGAGATTACGGTAGAGCAGTTTGCGTTGTGCGTAACCTGCCTCTGTGCGCAACTGTTCCACTTCGGGATACACGTGACCGTTGCAAATCAGGATGTCCGGCCAGCCATCATTGTCAAAATCGAAGAAGCCGCATCCCCACCCCAGATATTGCGTGTGCATGCCGAGTCCTGCGGGAAAGGTCGCGTCCTCGAACGTGGAGCTGCCGAGATTGTGGTAGAGCGTCGGTGTATCGCCCGCAAAATTAGTTTTGACGATGTCCAAGTTCCCGTCGAGGTCGTAGTCCGCTGCCGAAACGCCCATCCCTGCCTGCGGCTTGCCATCCGCACTCAAGGCACACCCTGCGTCCAAAGCGATGTCGACGAACTTCCCATTTTTCTGATTCTGGTACAAGCAGCTCGCGGTGGAGTCATCCGCAACAAAAATGTCTGGCCATCCGTCATTATCAAAGTCCGCTGTCAAAACCCCCAGTCCATAGGTTCCATTTTCTTGCAAGATGCCTGCGGTCTGCGACACGTCCGTAAAAGTCCCGTCACCGTTATTGTGAAACAGCAAATTCTTGCCCCCGTTTAAACCCGGTGGACCACAGGCGACCATAATGCCTTTGTACAGACAAGGCCCCGACTCTGGAACCGGCGCAGTGGCCAAATCCATATCGATGTAATTGGCCACAAACAGATCTAGCTTTCCGTCGCGGTCATAATCAACAAAAGCGCAGCCCGTGTTCCAGCGCTTTCCGCTGCCAGCAATGCCGGATTTTTCGCTTACGTCGGTAAACGTACCGTCGCCGTTGTTGTGGTAGAGAACGTTTTTTCCGAAATAGGTAATGAAAAGGTCTTCGCAGCCGTCATTGTCGTAATCGCCGATGCAAACGCCCTGCCCCCAGCCTGAATGACTCAGTCCTGCTTTCAAGGTGACATCGGTAAATGTCCCATCACGGTTGTTTTTGAAAAGGTGGTTGCTCGGTTCCTGACCAGCGGGAAAGCCCTCCAAGCGCGTTCCATTGACCAGGAAGATGTCCAGCCAACCATCGTTGTCGTAGTCGTAGAACGCCACACCGCAG
>Ga0181526_10000504_pt1 | contig 41122 bp, 36 predicted proteins | sample PEATcosm2014_Bin_35_FD_119750 | JGI IMG/M metagenome (GOLD analysis project Ga0181526, IMG submission 119750) | Peatland microbial communities from MTU Mesocosm Facility, Houghton, MI, USA - PEATcosm2014_Bin06_30_metaG | ecosystem: Environmental > Terrestrial > Soil > Wetlands > Peat | place...
CGTCGATTATTGGAATCTTCGCGCGGCGGGGATGGTGCTTCTGCCGCTGACGACGGAGAGCTTTCGCGATGACAGAAATATAATCAGCGCCTTTTCCGAAAGAGGCTCATACCCGATGGGCCCACTCAACCCGAATGGAATGACCATCATCAAGGCCAGGAGCATTACCGACGAACAACTCGCCGAAGTGCAGGGATGGATACGAGAAGAACACGCAGCGAAGGGTAACGTAATTGCGATGCATTGGGTTCCGGAGTATGACCGGCACGGTTATCCGGCTTCAGCCGAACTTGATATCGAGCCCGTGCGGGGATTCGAGAGCAACGCAACCGGAGTCCTTATTGACGGGTATGGCAGGATAGACGGTCCTAAACCTCTGTTCCTCGATCAGAGCGACTATTACGCGCATTGGTCGATGGATTGGTCGCTTTCGACGTTTCGCACTCCGGATGCCTGCTATCAGCTCCCGTGGCTGAACACCGGATGCGACAAGCTGGTCTCGAGAGCTGTTGGCTTCGGAAGCAATATGGACGCTTCGCATGTCTCCCGGAACGCAATCGTCACGAGACAGAAGGGAGATGACTGCGACATTCGTCTTTCCCCGATCACGGCGGCTCAAGCGGTGAAAGCCTTTCTCAAAGGTGTCGGTGTGGAGTATCGGGAGACGAGCGAGGCCGGCCTTGCCCTCGTTCGAATCATCGAGATGCTGGGAGACCTGTACGGCAGTGAGGTCTTTCAAAACGCTGCAATTCGGCGGACCTTGAAAGATATGTCGATGGGCGATCCACGAACGGTGCATTCAGTTGACATAGCGGTGAGACTCACTTTGAAAGACGCCCAACTTCGCGGACACACACTTTCTGAAAGGGAGAAACGCGAGGGTTCGAAACGCCTGCTGGATCGCGCAATCGATGCGCGGGTCTTTCGCGTCGGATTCGTGTTTCAATGTTCGACCTGCCACAGGCGCAACTGGTATGCGATGACGGAATTCAGCAGCACATATAGTTGCAAATCATGCTTCTCGCAGGAGAAGACCCCGCACGTTCACGACATGGAATGGTATTTCTCATCGGATGGTCTATTCCGCAACGGAAACAATCTGAATGGAAATATAACCATCGTGCTCGCCTTGTCCTTCTTCCGAGAGATCTACCACATCGACGGAATCAAGTACGCTCCGTCTTTCCTCTATCAGCTAAACAACGAAGAAAAGGAGATGGATTTTGCGATTATCGGGAGTGAGTCGTTCCGCCCGGACACGGAGATGGTCTTCGGTGAGGCCAAGACAGGTGCGACGCTAGCTGAAGACGAGCGCGCGAAATTGAAAGCGTTTGGCCTTAAGACGGGTGCCTATATCTGTTTCTGCACCCTCGCGGAAGACTTCAGCGCCGAAGACAAAGAGTATTTCAAACAGCTTCACCGAGACGGCATAAAAATCATCATGCTCCCCGGAAAGCTGCTCGGGTTAGATTACGACGGCGTTTCGGAGTTTCACTCCAGGAATCGCGGGCGAAGCGCGAGTGAAGCCGATTGGTTGAGAAGGCAGACCATCGTGGACACGCTCGGTGAAGAATTCGCGAGAGAGCAAGGTATCTGGGTTTAGCGCATGGCCGCTCCGACGGGGCGAGAACATTACCTCGTGATGCGGTAGGCGATGCTCTCCGGTGCTTCCGTCGGCTCAGAAATTCTGCGTTCCGCACCTTCAGCGCGGATCTGCCTTGTCGGAGGGCCTGACGAGGGAACAGGTGTGGCCCCGGCGGCGTTAAGCTAACGCCATGAAGATCCTCACAATCCTCAGTGTGGCATTCGCTCTTGGCGCCGCGCTCTTCTGGGCGTGGTCGGCGTTCATCAATGTTCCGGTCATTTATTCGGGCTATGGAACGCTCGGGACCGAGTTACCCAACGGCTCGAACGTGGCGGGTGTAGAACCGTTCTATGCCGCGCTGAAAACGATTTCACGACTGAATGCTTTGGCTGCGGCCTGCGCGTTCGTCTCTGCCTTCACTCAAGCCTTCAGTTTGCTGCAACAAAAATAACCCGCGGCGGCAGCAGGGCAACAGGCAGCGCAGCGAAGCGGAGCGTGAAAACTAAATGAGTTGATTGACTCGCTTTCCCATTCGCCAGCGGCGAAGGAGATAGGCGATTCCCTCCGGTCCTCCGTTCGTGAAGGAGACCCTGGGCGGCCACGTCACCGATTCCTTTTGAACGGGCCAAATCTGGAGCAGTTTCATGTCCCATGTGCCTGCCCTCGAAGCGAAGTCTGGGTGGCCGTCAGGATACTCTCCCGGGCTGATATGGTCGGTCACGATCTGGGCGACGAAATAGCCGACGACGATGGTTGCGACGTTCGAGAGGCCAATCCGTGTCATGTCACCAGCGCGGAGCAATTCGAATTCGTGACCGTCATTCGAAAGATGGGAGCTGGTCAAGTGGCCAATCCAAATTCGTGTGGACGGCGGAATGCTTTGATCGGCAGCGAAGGCCAACGCTTCATCTCTCGTGTAGAACCGCTTATGTCGGCCGCCGATCCGTTGCCAGTCAGTTAGAAAAGCCATTTTCATGCACCACACGGCGACCGATTGCTGCTGCGCGCGGTCAAGGGGAAGAGAAATGTCCTGCATCATGCTGCCGACGATCGGGATGTTGGGAACCTCAAGTTTGAGACTCATCCAACCTTCATTGCATGTTTTGCAAACCGCTCTAACCGTGATCTGCGGATGCGGAATGACCGTGATCGAATCGTCGCTCTGCGTTCGCTTAAGGGGCCCGAAATCTTTTCGCCTGTGAACCCACTCAGGCCACAGATGCTCCTTGCTGTTTGCGGGATTAGGGCAAAACATGCAGCTCGGCATGGCCGGAGTATACTCGCCGCCATGGGACGCAAGGGGTGGACCGTTATCGCGCTTATCGCGCTGGGCTGGTTTGTGTTCCACACCGTTCGAAGCGTACTGAAAATTCACCGTCATATGGCCGAGGCCGCGGCCGTCACGCCCAACGTGGTCACCGGGGATAAGGACGTTGCCGAGATCGGCTACATCTACGATGTAATGCGCTGGCGCAGCCTGTGGGAAGGCGAGTCGAGGCTATTCTGGCATGTGGTCGTGCCCTCAACGAACGAGCGGTACGTCTGTGAATATTCCGAGGGCTACGCGGATTTCAAGAAAGGCGACAGTGTCGAGATCATCCATACGACCGAAGATGGCAATAACCCCGGATATATTCTCGGTCTATACGAATCAGAAAAGGGCAAGGTTGCCGGAACCGATACGATCAATCTGTTTGAACTTGAGATGGACGATACTCCTTGAGAGCCAAATTGTTCATCATGGAGATGGTCATGTTCATGCAAGTGTGATTTCACGGCGACCTAAGGGCACATCAGTATGACTTTCGGCGCCGAACGAGATCAATCGCTTCCTCGACCTCATCTGCGGCGGACCAGAGCTTAAGCGATTCCAATTCTTCCTTCAGGCTTTGGAGCTTCTCGAGCATGCGTTGTTTGTCGATTCTTGACAGCCCGTTGCGCATGCGCGCGTCACCGCTCTCGGCACGCTTCGCGAGCCGATCCAGGACCGCCTCGAATTTGGTTCCCTTCACATACTCCTTGAGTGCGTCTTCGTCCTCTTTGCTCATGTCGTGGCCCCCCGGCATAATTGCCGCTACTTCTCCACATCCCGCGGTTGCGTCCGCACTGCCGCCCTCCGGTTAAATCTTCTCGATGTTCCAATTGTCGAGGTACTTCGTGATGATGTCGCGTTCAGCCTTCAGGATCGGCAACCGCGCCTCATCACGAACCTTGGCGTTGTATTCGAGGTAGGTCCACATCTTTCCGGGCTTCTTTTTCGAGCCATCCTTCTTCGGGGTCCGGAACGAATGATCGAGGTTGAGCTGGGCGGCCTTTTCGGCCTCAGCCACTGGCATCACGACGCATCTGTAATCGCTGGCTGATTTCACCGACACGAGGATGACGACCTGAGCCTTGTAAAAGCTCTCGACCGAGTTGTACATATTTTGCTCGCGGTCGATGACCTCTTGATAACCAAACCCGTAGTTCACCCACCAGCTGCTGCCGCCCTCTGTGGCGCCCTTCACCTGAATCTGCCAGGTCTTCCCGTTCTTGGCAGCGAGCAAATCGGCATTGGCCGACGTGCCCTCCTTGTTGAGGTCGCTGACGCGAAAGCCGCGGGACTCGAGCTCGTTCGAAACGATCCGCTCGGAGATCCGACCGACGTTATGCCGGTTGATATTAACGTCTCCCATTTCCCAGTCCCTACTTGATGCGCTTGACGAGAATGGTCTCATCCTCGCCTTCCACCTTCATCCGGCAGCCTGCGCTTGTCTCATAGATGGTGACGTCGGGATTGTAGTCGTAAAAGTAGTCATAATCGTATTCGGCCTGTTCCCAAATTTGGCCGTTGTCAAGCTTGAAAATCGTGTCACCACTCCACCCCTCGACGTCGCCGCTAATCGCAGACTCGATTGCTGGTGAGCAGCTGCTTCGCGGCACGACGGCCACGGCCGGAGGCGCCGGTTCCTTCGCGGGTTGTTTCAGGACGGCGAAGTAAAACGACCCGCTCTGATTGCCAGCTTCAACCTTGTAGGTGCCGCTGGCCAGATTCCCCTTCATCGCTCCACTCCATGTGATGAACGGAGGGCCCTCGGAAACGATTTCGATCGCGCGCGATTTCTCGTCGAAGCTCTTGATAAGGCAATGCCCGGACCCGGTGAGGGGCGGCGAAACCGTCAGCTTGCATCCGTCGTGATTCAGAGTGATTTCAGTTGGAGCGGCTATCGGCTTGTCGGGATCCGTCGTATTGATTGCGGTTCCAACGAACCGGACATCCGTCTTCTCCTGGCTATAGGCCAGAGACGCCAGCATAAACAAGGCTGCGTACAGGCGCACTTGCATTGTCGGCCCCCGCCTTTCCTGCGGCGGTCTAATTGTATCTCTCGTGTTCGTTGTTAACCGCGTAAAATATCAGGTGGATACAACCTGTGAAGCTATCCGAACGCACGCTCGAGGAATTGGCAAAGATGGTGGTGGGAGATGCAAAACATTTCCCCTACCGAAGCAGCTATTACATAACGAAGTTCTTTTCGCGCTGCGGCCTGCCGTTCGAACATGACGGCACAACGCGACCGCGCTGGACGCAGGATCGCCTGACGGAATTGAATCTTGGAACGGGGCAGTCCCCCGATCTGCCTTCCGATGATCTATGCCGGGTGATCACCGAACTGTTCAACGCCGATGACTTCGAACGGCATAACGAGAAATTCGATAACCGAGGGGATACCGACCCGGATCATCGCGCGGATATCGAGCAGGCGCTCGCGGCCTTCAACAGGCAGGTTCAACGACAGGGTCTGGCCGCGTCCACTGACGAGTCCGGCCGCTGTTACTTGCGGAGTACCGGCACAGGTATCAGCACGTCAACATTTTCACAACAGACGCGCCCCTTATCCCAGCCAGAAATTGAGCAAAGAGGAAAGTTGTCGAGGTTCCTCGACGACGTCAGCGAAGATGAGTTCATCGAGAAGGTTCTGGTGCCGCTTTTCCAGCGTCTCGGCTTTTGCCGCGTGAGCCCCACCGGACACAAGGACAAGTCGCTGGAATTCGGGAAAGACCTCTGGATGAAATTCCGGCTACCAACGAGTCATTGGCTCTATTTTTGCGCGCAAGTGAAGAAGGACAAGATCGACTCGAACAATGCAAGCGGAGCGAAGAATGTCGCAAGCGTACTCAATCAGGCGCGAATGGCCATCGATCACCCGATCTTCGATCCTGAAGCAAATCGGAAGATTCTGCTCGACCATCTGTTCCTGATTTCAGCCGGTGAGATTACCAAGGCCGCGAGAAGTTGGCTCGTGGGACAGCTCGATGCTGGCCAACGCCGCCACATTATCTTCATGGACCGAGAGGAATTGCTCGACCAGTCCGCCCGTATTCTGCTGGATCTGAAAATTGATGATGTCTTCGTAGCAACGGAGATTAACGACGACGATATCCCGTTCTAGGAGTGAGCGCCTAACGGCGAACGAGACTCACAGCGGATCGCAAGGAACACAATCCGTTACCGAAAAGCTGACCATGACGATCTCGGTGCGCGCTACGACGGACGGAGTGATGACGTCGTCAGCAGTCCCTTGAACCCGGGAACGTCTCTATGCTCGAAGTCAGCATCCCGCAGACACGAACCCTGAATCATGGCTCGGATCCCCGAAGGCCTCTCTACTAGGGCGGCACCGCATAATACGTTGTCTTGAGCTCTTCAAGAATTCCCTTCCTGCCCGGCCATCCGATTAGTCACGCACCGACGAGGATTATCACCCGGATGCGGCACCTGCCATCCAGCGTTCGTGGCATTTCCGGATTCCCATAATTGATCGCCTGCCGAGCGCAGCGCTGATCCGGGCGCGCTCAGATCGCCGGAGGCCGATTCAACCTTAGGGTTATAATTGCCCGCGTCTCCTCATGCCACCTTCTGAGAGAAATCCGGTCTTCATATCCGGCATCGTCGCCACAATTCACATCACCGTGGATTCAGCGGAGTACCGCGAAGATGAGCGTAACGACCGAGTTTACGGCATGGCGATGGAGCTTCGGCAGAAGTTGCGTCATGACATAGAGGAGCAGCTCCGGATTGCCCTGGGCGATGAGTTTCAGGTCACTTTCTGGGAAATTCGCCCCGGAAGTGCGCACATCTTGGTCGGCGTAGCTACAGCAGCGCTTGGAATCTATATGGGATTCTCGCGCTACAAGAACTTCATCGAGAGTGTCAATCTCTTGACAGATCAAATCAGAGATCGCGTTCGAGCCATTTTCAGGAATACTTCCATTGATGACGGCGAGTTGAGCGTGCGCAGCACATGGACACCGGGCCCCTCTGTAGCCCTCGCCGGAACCGCCGTCCGTGACCCGGGGCCCGATTACAACAAGGTGATGCTGGTTTACCTGATCGCCACTAACGCGGCAATGCTTGCCGTCTTGATCTGGCTCGTCATTCACCGATTCAAATAGCTCTGCGAACGGGAGGCCCCGCGCGTCAGCGCGGATGGGCCGTCCCCATCATCACCACCTAAAGCCGTCGACATTAAAATCGAGCGATTGTGCCCCTTCCTGATAAAAGGTCGCCTCAATCCGAACAGTCTTCGCCCTACGAAGCCGAGCCACGAAAGAGGATGCTTCTTCGATGAAGAGAACGGTTGTGCTCTGATCGCTGGGAGGAACTGCTGTGAAGCGCTGAATCTGGCCGTCGTCAAAACGAATATTTACGGTGCAGTCTTCTATACCACAAAGGAACTGGCCTTTTTCAATGCTGACTATCACCTCATTACCGTGTCCCGCCCCCTTGCGGATGGTTAGGCGGCCATATTGGATTCCAGAATATGGAAAACCGAAATCAAGCGCGTTGGTTGAAGTCACGACCGCAAACGAGCGCTTACGCCCCATGTTGTCTTCATCGGTTGAGTAGTCCCATTGCGAACCCGGAGCTGGAGGAGGTGAAATCGGTGGTGGTCGAGATGTGTCCGATGCCTGCGCAGGGCTATCATTGGTTTCGGCCTGCGGTGTCGTCGGATGCGGAGTCGGGAGACTGCTGAAGATGCCGATTACAACGACGAAAGCCACGAGTACAACCAACCCAACAACAAGGAATCCTGCCCTCGAACGGGGAGGGGGCGTTATCATTGGCGCTGCTGGGTAATGCGGGTGTAGGTCCAATACCCCATCCGGCAATGAAGCGCCGCACCTTGAGCAGAAGTTGCTCATGATGGGGTTAGGTAAGGCGCAGTTGCGGCAGGTCTTGTAACCAGAAAACGGCGGAGTGCCGGCCATGCACATCATTATGCACTCTCTGTAGAACCTGCACTACAATTCCCGGCATGATCAGCACGCTACTGTGCCAAGCGGTGATGCAGGCCGCCCCGACCGTTATCTATGTTCGGGAAGCCGCCGGTGGGATGCCGGAGTGGGTGAAGATTCTCATTTCAGCCGCAGTCGGCGCCCTTTTTGCCATCGTCGGCAGTGTTGCTATGGAATTCATCAAGCCGGCAATCACACGTCGCCATACGCTTCGAAAGGTACGCAGTAGCCTTCATGCAGAGTTCCTTGCCAATCTCGCAAATGCGCAGGCAGCGAAGCGGCTCATGGATCGGGTCCTCGAGGGAACAGAAAAGGAACAACTCGATATCCTCAGCTACATTTCTAAACTTAGTAACCTCATAAAGCGTGATCGTTATGACTTTTATTTCGCCAGCGAGAAGGATGCCGTCTATCAAGCCGACAAAAAAACCTCCGGTTGGACGGATTCTATGAAGCACTTGACGCGAATCTCGCCATTTATCTGCAACAAGGGCGTTATTTCGACGTGTTAGGACGAGTGGCGCGGGCAGTCAGAATGGGACAGCTGATCGTTAAGGAAGAAAAGTTGGAATATGAACCGGGAGAGAATCCCATCGAGCGAGTGTTCAACGATATTACGCGTACCGAGCGGGAAGGCATTGAAGCTGCGCAAGCGACCGCCCGCGTTCACAAATGACGGCCTGCGGTCCCTCAGTACGAACTTCCTAAGCGACCAACGCACAAACACCCATGATATTGTTGTCGGCGGGGAGGTTGTCACCATGAGAGTAATGCTCCTTGCAGGAGTCCTATTTGCCGCACTGGGCCAAGCTGGAGATATCTCAGAGAACCATCCACAGGTTGTGTTCAAAGGCCATACGCATGTCCCAATCGCATTGATCGGCCTAGAGGGCACACCGTCTTATGGCGATGGATGCTGGCCGCACTTCGGAACCTTTTTAGTAGACAGTATCGCCTACGAAGGCGTGAGCGATGTCGTTGCGGGTGTGAGGGTCAAGGCAATCCCCGCGCCTCCTCCTGAAGCTCCACGCCCGGTAGTTGGGAGCTTGATTACGATAAACTCGCAACTCCTTTCCGAAGCCGAAAAGGGATGGGTCGCTACCCTTGTAAGACCCGGAAGGAAGCTTCTCATTGCGTACAACAGATGCGGTAATGGAGGCTACGACTCCGCCCGGGACATATATGCAGCTGATGCAATGAGCTGGTGAGGCCAGTCTGCGGAACTCTTTTACCCCGAGCGGAAATTGAAGCGTGCCGGGCACCCCTAGATGCCGAACTAGCTGGACGCGGCGGTAGAATCATCCATGCCCAAGAAGAGCAAGAGAGCATACATGGCCTCCGTCGTCTTCCGATCTCATGCCCCGCTTCCCACTGATCCGTGCGACCATGACCGCTTTGGGATTCTGCTGAGGGAGTCCCAGAAATTCCTCAGACGTGTCGGTCTGCAAAAGGATCTCATCCTGAAGATTCTCAAGACCGACAGCGATTGGGCCTTCATCCTCAAGATCGACGCGCTACTCGAGAGCGCGGCGAAGCATATCATCCGCCACGGCCTTCAGATCAAGCTTCTGCACCCGACCTTTCGGAACGATATCCTCGACGAATTCATCGATTCCTTGTCGATGAATGGGCGCACCTCCCTCCTTAAGCTTCTGGAATCCTCAGCATTGCCGGAAGACGAGCTTCGGTTTGTCGAAGTGACGCGCCTGGTAAGAAACGCCTACGCCCACGATATTGAGTACGCGGATCTCACCCTCACGCAGCTCATCAATTCGCGGGGAGACAAATCACGACTGATTAAATACCTCAGCGGCATCAAGACATACGACGAGGCGATGTTGATGGCCAGTTATGAAAAGGACCCTATATTTCTTCGCTTCTGATTCCGCGATGCGTTTTCTCTTTTACGCCTACCACCTGACATCGAAGCCGCAGAAGGCAACGCGCCGCCGCCCCTCGAAATGAGGGCTGGTTGCGAAATCAAGACATCATCTTTTAAGCGGAGAATCTAGCGAGGTGGACTTGTTTTTTGTGCGAGGAGCCCGCTGATCATGTCGCGCCGTTCAACGCAACCATCAGCCATTGTAATGAGTAGCGGTGTGTCGTCAGGAGTCAACGCCACTGATGAAACGGGCCCGTTCACAGTTATAGAGCTGAAAACTTCACTTGGTCTGAGCACTCCACACTCGGACCGAGTCGCCCTTAAATGTGACAAAAAGAGGCCATCTGGACTGAACTGGGCGCCGCTCACTGGTTGCTGGCGTGAATCCTGCCAAATTTTTCTGGACTGTTTCGTACTCGCCTTCTCGAGATGTGGACTGCCAAGCCCGAGGCCGCGCCAACTGCTGGGAGGCCCATTGTCTGAGACCGTGAGCGGCTTTGTCACGTGAAGGATAATCCGGAAACCCGGATCACCCGGCCAAACAGTTCCGCCTGAATGCGAAAGGCCGACGCGCAGAACCTCGAAGTCCCGATCGATCTTCACGGTACGAAATCGTTGGACAATTGACTTCGGCCCTAAGCAGGTTGTGACCCGCACCCGAATAAATGGTCGAATCCGGCATCTCCGTACCTCTCGGAGCCTGTTCTTCGCAAGCAGAGCCGGTCCTCATAGCGAAACGCAACTCGGAATCCATCCCTAAATTTCTTCTTTCGTGACGTGCCCCCGCTTCAGGCGGCTTTGTGGCAGAAGCGGTCGGAACCCGTCAAGGTTCTCCGCTCCGCTCCGACCGCTGACGCGGCGCCTGCGGCGACCTTGACCGAACCCGCCTCGCCCCTGCCCGCCGCAAGAGCCATGAAGCGGGAGCACTCAACAAAAGAAATTTGGGTTTCAGGCGAGTGCTTCCCTCATGCACGCAAATCGCCCCTGAGCGGGCACCTGAGGAGCACCAACATGGCATCGCCAACCACCAGCACCGCAGCCTTCGCCGCCAGCAATGGCCCAACCGGCAGCAACTTCGCGCCGCACAGAACAAATGCGGCGCGGCGGAACCGCACCGACTCGCCCTATCAGCAGCGCACCACGCAGAAGGACAACCCCACCCAGGTCCTCATCAAGAAGGCCGTGGACTACCTCATCAAGCAGCTTGAGGCGGGCCACAGCGAAACCCTTACCGCGTACCTCAGCACGATGGCGCGGTTCCACAACTACTCTTTCGGCAACATCCTGCAAATCGCCCGTCAATGCCCGACAGCCACGCGCGTAGCGGGATTCGGCGCGTGGAAAGAAATGGGCCGTTTTGTGAAGAAGGGCGAGAAGGGCATCCAGATTCTCGCTCCGGTCACCAGCTACCGGCGCAGGAAGGATGAGGCCGAACAGGAAACCGACAGCAAGCCGCAGCCCGTGTTGATGGGATTCCGCGCCGTGTATGTCTTCGATTACGCGCAGACCGAAGGCGTGGACCTGCCGGAGCTGGAGCACACCATCAGCGGCGAAGTGGGCGGCAACCGTGACCGGCTGATTGCCTTTCTCGCACGACAGAAGATCGCTCTTGAGTTCAGCGAGAACATCGCCCCGGCGCTGGGCGTCTCCTACGGCGGCAGGATCGCCCTGCTCCCCGGCCAGTCGAAGGCCGAGGAGTTCACCACGCTGGTACACGAGACGGCGCACGAGCTTCTCCATAAGGCCGAGCGCCGCACCATCACCACCGCCACCGTGCGCGAAACCGAAGCCGAGGCCGTGGCCTTCGTCGTGGGTCAGGCCGTGGGTCTGGAGATGGGCACGGCATCAAGCGACTACATCCAGCTTTACAAGGGCAACGCGGCGTTGCTGGCGGAAAGCCTTCAGGTCATCCAGCGCACCTCCGCTGTCATTCTCGGCGCTCTCCAGATGGACGACGAGCAATTTACAGCAGCCAACTAGCACACTTTCTGAGCGGGCGCGCTTGAGGGTGTGCCCGCTTGCGCATTCACGTTCCACAACCTCACAAGGAGAATTTCCATGACTACCGCTGTTCAGACTCCAGTCCAATCCGAATACCGCAGCCTGCCGCTCGAAAGCCTCACCGAATCGCCTCTCAACCCGCGCCGCACCTTCGATGACGCGGCATTGCAGGAACTCGCCGAAAGCATCCGCACCCAGGGCGTGCTTTCGCCTCTGCTGGTGCGGCCCAAAGGGCCACAGACCTATGAGATTGTCGCTGGGGCGCGGCGCTATCGGGCGGCGCAACTGGCGGCCATTGGCTATGTGCCCGTACGTATCGCCGACCTCAGCGACGCTCAGGCACTCGAAATGTCGATTGTAGAGAACCTTCAGCGGCGGGACGTACATCCGCTGGAGGAGGCGCAGGGCTTCGCCGCTCTGCTGCGTTTGGAGGAGCCGGTCTATTCCATTGAGCAAATTGCGGCCAAATGTGGCAAGCAGCCGGGGTACGTGGCTTCGAGGATTCGCCTGACCGAATTGGTTCCCGCAGCCGTGGAAGCATTCGCGAAAGACGAGATCGGCGTGGGCCATGCGCTCCTGCTGGCGAAACTTCAGACCGAGCAGCAGGAGGAGGCCCTCGCCGCCTGCTGGCAGGAGAGTTACGGGAACGGCAGCAAATCGAAACGGATTCTGCTGCCCGTTCGCCATCTCCGGGAATGGATCGAGCACAACATTCTGCTGGAACTTGCTGCCGCGCCGTTTTCCAAAGACGACGCGCAGCTTGTGCCCGAGGCCGGTTCCTGCCTTGACTGCGCCAAGCGCACCGGGCACAACACGCTCCTGTTTGAGGGCGTCGGGTCGAAGCATGACAGTTGCTCCGATCCGAAATGCTACGCCGTCAAGTTGGAGGTGCACATCAGGCAGACCGTGGCCGCGAAACCCAAGTTGGTGCAAATCAGCACCGCTTATGGCCAGCCGAAGGATGGCAGCGCCGCCATTCCCCGCAACCGGTATGTCGAAGTTCGGCAGGACGAGCCGCAGAAGAAGGAGCAGCGCGACTGGCCGGAATACAAGACGTGCAAGTTTACCGCCGAGGCCATCGTCACCGAAGGCAGTGAGAAAGGCGAACTGCGCCGGGTGTGCGCCAATCCCGAATGCCCGGTCCATCATCCGAAGAAGAAGCAACAACGGACAGAGGCCGATGCCAGCTTCAGGGCCGAACAGGAGAAGCGCCGCCGCGAGGAGGCGCTGGCCCAGACGACAGGGCTTCGCGTCCTGAAAGCCATCGGGGAGGCCGTTCCCGTTCGGCTGATGAAACGTGATCTGCTGTTTGCCGTCACCCGGCTGACAGCACTCCTCGACGAGCGGCGGGTTGCGGTACTCATCCGGCAGCACGGCATCGGCAAGCCGAAGGACGGCGAGGCGCCGGCGAAACTGCTGGCAGCGTTTCTGCCCAAAGCGGAGGAAAGCCAACTCGGGCACATTTTGGTCGAGACGGTCATTCTGCTGTCCATGCGCCCCGAGGCCGATTCTGCGAAAGTACTCCGCGATGCCGCTCAGGCCTACAAAGTCGACATCGAAGCCATCACCGCGAATGTCAAACAGGAGTTCGCCGCGAGGGAGAAGGCGATGAGCTCAAAGAAGCCCGTGTCCAAACCGGCGGCGAAGCCGACGAAGATACATGCTGCCTAACCATCAACTCGATCATGGGGGTTCGCGGAGCCTGAAACACACAGGCTCCGCATTTTTGTGTTCGCCTGCCCGTCTTCCCACCCTCTTGCGATGCTCCTGTCAGTCTGGCAGGAGCGGCATCCTTCGCCCACCCGACGGGCATCGCCGTCAATATCATCCCCTTCCTCGGTCAGCGAATTGCGATATGACGCTAATCCAACACCCGAACGGTTCTTGACGGCTTGAGGGCTTGAGTTACCAGGAGCCTTCCTCCGTACTCTCGTAAAGAGCAAGACGACCCTCGAATCTGGCGCTAGGGCCGCGTAAGATATGAACGCAATAATGCAAAAATTACGTTCAGCGCCCGAGCAGGGGCAACTCGCGGTGGTCCGCCAACGGCGCTACGTCGTCACAGACGTTCGCCGAAGTTTGTTTCCTCCAAAGATCGCGAGTGATAATCCGTCATTTCTCGTCAGCCTTGCTTCCATTGAGGATGATGCACTCGGCGAGGAAGTGCAGGTCGTATGGGAACTGGAGCCCGGAGCAGAAGCCTTCGAGAAGTTGGAACTGCCGAATCCCCGCGGTTTTGATGATCCTGCTCATTTGCAGGCTTTTCTCGATGCAGTGAGATGGGGCGCAGCCTCGATCGCGGACACACGCCAACTCCAGTCTCCATTTCGCAGTGGTATCGAAATTGAGAGTTATCAGCTTGACCCAGTCGTCCGCGCGATCCAGATGCCGAGAGTGAACCTGCTGATAGCGGACGATGTTGGGCTCGGAAAGACGATTGAGTCTGGGATGGTCATTCTGGAACTCTTGCTACGCCACCGCGCTAATCGAGTACTGATCGTGTGCCCATCCTCGCTCCAAATTAAGTGGCGCGATGAGATGCTTGAGAAGTTCGGGTTGGATTTTGCCGTAGTCGACACTGCGTTGATTAAACAGCTTCGTCGCGAGCGTGGGCTTTATGCCAACCCGTGGACTCATTTCCCGCGGCTTGTCACCTCTATGGACTATGTCAAACGCGAATATCCACTGCGAATGTTCCGGGAAGCGGTGGCACACGATAACCCCAGACCAGGGCTTCGCGACTTCGACGTCCTCATCGTAGACGAAGCCCACAATGCAGCGCCCAGCGGTAGTGGTCATTTCGCCCTCGACTCGCAGCGTACACAAGCCTTACGCGAGATTGGCAAGCACTTCGAGCACAAGCTATTCCTGACGGCTACGCCGCACAACGGATACAAGGAGAGTTTCTCGGCATTGCTCGAGTTGCTGGATGACCAGCGTTTTGCCAGAAGTGTTGAGCCTGATCCAGCTCAACTCCGAACGGTGATGGTGAGGCGCCTGAAGAGCGAGATCAAGAATTGGGATGGCTCTGACAAGTTTCCGCGACGGATACTAAAGTACATCCCTGTTGACTATACGGTTGAAGAGCGGAGCATCCATGAGCTGCTAACTGAATACGTCCATTTACGCGCTGGCGGCTATCGTGATAACCAGGAGCGGTTTGCGACCGAATTCGTTCTGAAGCTACTGAAAAAGCGACTATTCTCCTCTCCGCAGGCATTTCTCAATACACTTAATCGTCACCGCGCTTCATTGCGAAAATCTGCGCGCTACGAAGTGCTGACCCACTCTACCGGAGTCCTCGCTCGCATCTTTGAACAGGCAGAAGATGACTACGCCGACGATGCCGAGCAGCAGGAGGCGGAATTTGAAGCTCTGGAAGCAGCGGCACGGGCCTTTCGTCCATCTGGCGCACAGGAAGCCGAGATCTTGAACGATCTCGCCGTCTGGGCTGAGCGAGCAGCGGCTCAACTCGACAGCAAAGCAAACCAGCTCTTCAAGTGGCTCGAATCCGTGGTCCGTCCTGATGGCCATTGGAACCAGGAGCGCGTCATCATCTTCACTGAGTACCGCGACACGCAGAAATGGCTCCATGACCATCTTGCTACGCGAGGTTTTAAGGAAGGTGGCCGACTAGAACTGCTTTACGGCGCCCAGGATCCGGACGAGCGAGAGAAGGTGAAGGCCGCCTTTCAATACGATCCCGAAGACTCATCTGTCCGCATTTTGCTCGCCACAGACGCTGCCAGCGAAGGCATCGATCTTCAACGGTTTTGCCACCGCCTGATTCATTACGAGATTCCCTGGAATCCCAACCGTTTGGAACAGCGCAACGGACGTATTGATCGTCACGGTCAACATGCTCGCGAGGTGAACGTCTATCATTTCGTCGCCGCCAGTTTCCGCGAAGAGGCCCAAGACGCAGAAGGTTCAGGCACGTCGCTTGCTGCGGATCTGGAGTTCCTGTATCGCGCGGCCAAGAAGGTTCAGCAGATTCGAGAGGATCTGGGCAGGGTTGGGCCGGTAATCGCCGAGCAGGTTGAGGAGGCCATGCTGGGCAAGCGTCGCCGTCTCGATACAGCCCAGGCGGAGCGCGACAATGAACCCGTCAAGCGTTTGCTGCGCTTCGAGCAGAATATCCGTGAGATTTCTCGGCGCCACGCCGACCAGCTTGAGGAAACTCGCCGGGATCTCCACCTCACCCCAACCAATATTGAGGCCGTGGTGCACATCGCACTCGATCTCGCGCGCCAGCCTGCGCTCATTCCCGCTACTCTGGACGGCGTTGGTCAGGTCTTCGACGTGCCTCGGTTCGCCGACCCTTCGTGGCAGCCGTGTCTAGCCGGCCTGATTCACCCGCACACGGGCAAGCAGCGGCCGATTACTTTCGATCCAGAAGTTGCGACTGGTCGGGATGACGTTGTGTTGGCTCACCTGAATCATCGATTGGTGCAGCGTTGCCTCCGTCTATTGCGAGCGGAGGTTTGGGCGCCGGCTGATCGCCAAAAGATCAACCGGGTGACGGCACGCATTGTTCCCCGCACAATTTTGCGCGCTCCCGCGGTTCTCGCCCATGCGCGTCTCACCGTGGTTTCGAATGATAGCCACCGCCTTCATGAGGAACTGATCACCGCTGGCGGCATCATCCAGGAGGGGCGGCTCGAACGGTGGAACGTCACTCAAACCGCCGAAGTGCTGAATGCCGCAACCAATCTCGAACCGCCGGAGTCAATTCGTCGTCGGCTGGCAGAGCTTTGGCCACAGCTCAGCCGTTCCTTGCTTAGCGCGCTGGACGCCCGCGGTCGAGACAGGACCGATTCCATTCGCAAACAACTCACCGATCGGTCTGCAGACGAGACAGGGAAGATCACCACCACTTTGCACGAGCTCGAAACGGCGATTCGCAAGGAAATTCAGCGCGCACCTGATCCCCAGCTCTCCCTTTTCAGCGAAGCCGAGCGTGATCAGGAACAGCGGAATCGGGAATTCCTTGCTGCCCGCTTGGCTGAACTGCCAGCCGAACTTGATCGTGAAGTTGAAGCAATTCACAGACGCTACACTGACCCGCAGCCGCGCCTGTTTCCGGTAGCAGTGACGTTCCTAGTTCCGGAGGGACTCTCATAATGTCTGCAGCGTCTGAATATGCTGAGCTGCTGAAACTGATTGAGGTCTCAGGCCCGTTTATCAGCTTTCCGGTATTTAAGGAAGTCTTTCCGCAGGGCCTTTTAAAAGACTCGTCCGACCTTACGCGGGAGCTTCGCGAGCTATATGAGGAATGGCGCGAAGCCCGAAAGCAATCGCCCGGGGTGGTCGGTCCGGCAGAGCGAGAATGGATTCGCGCAGTATTCACGGTCCTGCTAGAGTGGCCGGCTGATTACATCGCCGAACATAATGCTATTCCTCAGAACCTTTCCTACTTCGTTGCTCAGCACCATGAAACCCTTCGCCCGGACTTGGTTCTCTTTGAGGGTGGCAGTCCGCGGCTACTGATTACGGTCGTCCCGCCGTCTCAACAGCCGGATAGACGGCCGGCTTCCACGACTTGGAACGCTTCCTGCGCTGCCCGCATGGCTGAACTGTTACATGCCACACGGATACCCCTAGGATTGGTCACCAACGGCGAGCGTTTTACTTTGGTTTACGCCGAGCCCGGCCAGCCTACTGGATTTGCCGATTTTCGCGCTGAGCTCTGGTTTGAAGAGCGCCTGACTCTTCGCGCCTTCCGTGATTTTCTGTCCGCCAGCGCCCTTTTCAACCGTCCGCCCGAACAGACGCTCGGTGCACTCTACCGTCGCAGCCTCGAAAACCAGCAGGAAGTCTCAACCACCCTGGGCCGCCAGGTGCGTCGCGCTGTCGAAATGTTCGTAGCGGCACTTGATCGCGCGGATCGTGAAAACAATGGAAACCTCCTCCGCGGTGTGCCCGAGGAACTCGTATACGAGGCAGCTCTCACCCTCATGATGCGCCTGGTTTTTCTCTTCTTTGCCGAAGAGCGGGACTTACTCCCTGTTTCTAACCTGATTTATCACGACAATTACGCTGTTTCGACCCTTCACGACCAACTTCGCGAGGCCGCTGATCGGCTCGGCGAGGAAGTCCTGGAGCGCCGCTATGACGCTTTTCCGCGCCTGCTGGCTACCTTCCGTGCAGTTCACGGCGGAATCAATCATGATCTTGCTGCATTGCCGGCTTACGGGGGCGAGCTCTTCGACCCCGATCGGTTCCCGTTCCTTGAGGGCCGGAAGCTGGATACTCACTGGCAGACAACTGGCGCTGAGCCGTTTCCAATTCACAACCGCACCGTTCTCCACCTGCTTCAGGCTCTTCAATTCCTCGAAATGAAGGTTCCCGGGGGCGGCCGGGAGAACCGTCGTCTGAGCTTTCGAGCGCTCGACATCGAACAGATTGGTCACGTTTATGAGGGCCTGCTGGACCATACGGTTCGCCGCGCCGCCGAAATCGTTCTCGGGCTCGATGGCAAAGAGCAACCGGAGAACCATCCGGGAGAGGGATCGTAAGCTCTCGTTTGGCCATGAGACAGTTTAGCGCCTGAATTTTTCTCCGGAATATTCGGGCCGCGCCCCGGGAACGGTATTCCCTTTCATCGGCAGTATCGCCACAGAAAACCCGGGGACAGACTGGATGTTCCCAGAACCATTGGTCAGTAATGAAAAGTTGGCTCCATTTACTTTACGGCTTGGCGATTCAAATCCCACTTGGCTAGAGGAGTCCTTCTCAACTGACGAGAACAGGGCAAAGCGCTCATCGAACCGGGTTAGGCGGTGATCCGTGGATTAGTGCCGATAAACGGACGCTGCTTCAGGAATCCGCGGCCGAACCCTGCTCCCAGAAAATTGAGCGCATCCGACTTAAGGGGAGTGAAATTGTTTCGATCATCACGTGCGAGACTCATGTCATCCGTCATCCCCGGTTCCCAAGCGCGAGGACCTAGGGTACCCTCAACTGAATAATCGAATAATCTACCTCCCGAGATCGTGGCCACCTGCCATTGCTGACCCCGCGTTTCTGAGCAAGGTTACGGCGCAAAGAGCTTACGCGCCAACTCGGCCAGAGCTGGTGAGTCGAGACCTTTTTCCGGGCCGTCTTCGGTGACGATGAGCCGTCCTTCCGGGTTCTTGTCGGAGTAAGATGTGTAGCCATTGGCGGCATAGAGCCTCAGCTTCCGCGCCCAGCGCTTGCGGTATGAGTCGTCATCCATGAGGCCGCAATGCTCCCAGTACCAGCTCTTCCCGTTTGCTTCGATGAGAAAGTCCGCCCAGCGTCCGCGACCGTCATCGAATGGAAGCTGCGGTTCGATCCGGTACTTCAGGAAGCCCCGCTTTTCCAGGTCGTAGAGGATGTTCGCGATAACCATTTCGTTCTTAGAACTGACCATTTCTCCGCGAAAGGTCCGGTGAATCAGGCGCTCTTCGAGAAATCCCCTTTGAGATCCCTTGAGGCCGAGCGGCACATCAGCGACGAGCCGCGGCGCCTGGAGGTTTGGCACGTGGAGGAGGTTCGTATAGCGTCCGGCTATATCGGAAAACACGTACTGTCGCAGCGACAGGAATTTCTCGAACGGCCCCTGATGAAGTATCCAGATGCGTCGCTTCTGGCGCGTCAGAGCCGTGTACAACATCTCGCGCGATACGAGCCGGCTATAAGAAGGAAGGATTAGCATGACAACGTCGAATTCGCTGCCCTGCGCCTTATGCACGGTGATGGCGTAGGCCAGTTCCAGATAGGGTTTGCCGTCATCGGAGAACGCCGACCGCGTGAACGAAAAATTCCGGTCCCCGCGGCCCGCAAATTCGATATGCGTGAATGAGGGACTGGCTTTACCCCAAAGCTTCTGGCCGATGACCATGCCGATTTCGCCATTCGCGAGGAATTCCTCCTCCCCTGTTTCTTTGGTGTCGTAGTTGTATGGCACCCGTTTGTGATTGCGGACACAAATGACCTTGTCGCCATAAACAATCTGCTCGGCGCCCCGTGGCTTGATGAATCTCATCCAGTCGCGGTAGTGGGGAACCTTGTTCGATTCAATCGCAGTCCGCAGCCGGTCGGCGCGCAAGCGGTCCTTGATGCGCCGGTTCAGATAAATCGAGCCGCCGGGGCCATTACGGTTGACGTTCAGGATCTGCCAGTTGGCGCTTGCTTCGGAGCACTCACGCTCGAAATTGAGATAGCCCTTATCATTGCGCGTAGCCCCGAGCGAAATCTCCAGCTCGGCGACAAGGTTCTCTTTGTTGCACCCGAACTCCTCGGCAAGCGCCGCTTCTATGGCATCGGGAAGCTCAGCTACTTTTTCCCATCGGCGATAGCGAATGGTCTCGTCATCCTTTCCCGCGATCGCACTGACAACGATCTCGTCTTCTCCGGGCGGCAGTTCGCGCCCGGAAAAGACAGCACCGAGTTGAACATCGGAGCGCGCCAGGACAGGCGTAGCTTTCTTGCCCATGCCTTGCGCGATCTCATCCTGCCGTCGTGCGGTTCTCAGCTCGGCAACGCCGTTGCCCGCGTGCGCACCTTTCAGGTGCTCGATAATGTCTACGAACGGGCAGCCCGCGCCGATCGGCGGAAGCTGGTAAGGGTCACCCACCAGAATCAGTCGGCAGTTCGCCGGGATCGCATCGACAATTGCCGCGAGCATGTCCTCGGTGAGCATCGACGACTCGTCCACAATACAGCTTGTCACCTCGGCCTTCGGCGCCCCCGGATTCGTGTAATAACGCCCGGTGTCGGCATCGAAGCGCGTGCCAAGGAGGAATTGGGCGACGGTCTGCACATTTCCCTGCTGCCCGGTCTGCTGCGCAAGACGAACGCGCGCTTTGCCGGTTGGCGCCAAGAGAAGCACGCGCGCGCCGAGAATGTCGCTGCGCGAGAGCAAGAGCTGTATGACCGTGGTTTTGCCGGTTCCCGCCGGCCCGATCAGCACGCTGATGCGATTGGTGGCGAGCGATTTGAGCGCTGCCGCCTTTTCCGCGCGCGCGCGGTCTTCATCCGCATCGTCTTTCGCCAGCGGAGCGAAGTTCTTGTCGACGAGCGCGCGCCAGTTAACCGGCACGGGCTTCGGCACGTTTTTTAAACGGTCTGTTACCCCCTTCCTCAGCATGCCGCCGATAGCCACGTAGCGGTCCAGCTGAACGGTGATCCCGTCGCTTCTACCGGTGACCGTCACTACCGGTGCAAAGTCATCCCGGCAAATGTCGACGGTATCTTTGTCGAGCGGGATTTCGTGGACTACCGATAAATCAGGCGCCGCTTCGTTGACCTTGTCGATGGGCAAGAATGTGTGGCCGTCCTGTGCGCTGTTTTCAAGGATCTCCACACAGGCCGCGCGCAGCCGGAACTCGTTGTCATACTCGCCCAGCTTCTCGTTGCATTTGGCGGGCAAAGGATGCGCGGCTGCAACTTCCTTGCCCGGACACAGTCCCCGGTCGATCATGCCAAACGACATGGGATCGAATGCGGTGCGGTCAATCTCGAACAGCACATAGGGATTGCTGAGAACCTTGCTTGAGTCGATCTCTAGTGCGCGGGCGGCCTGGTCTGCGGTCAATTCGAGACGCGCGAGTAGCTTGAGGCAGTCCATTCTCTCGCCATCGGCCGTGATCCGCCCCCAACGCTTGCGAAACATGGCGGTGATGGAAGGAGCGGCTGCGGGAGGCTTTCGCTCCCCGTTAAAGATCTTCTCAATTGCGGGCCAAGGGTCCGCGTTGATCTCAAGCTCGTCGGCGAGCGCCATGGCGAACAGAGTGCCGTTAAAGCCGGAATACTCGGATACCGAGGGCGGACGTTAGGGAATCGGGCTGTTGAAATCATTCGTCTTTTGTTCGCCTATACTGATCCCATGTTCCACGCCCCGACATCGGGCTGTTTTCCGTTCGTCATCGCCTGCAAGGAGTGTCGCCAGAACATACCAGCGCCGGTCGAAACGATACCGGACTCATGGATCCTCGCCGAATGCCCACTCTGCGGCCAGCGACGAAGGTACCTGTCCACCGACATATTTCAGGGACGGCTGTCGCATGAACTTTGTCGCGAGACTTCACAGGATCGGGTGTGAGAAATGGGAGAGATGAGGCGGGCGATTGCCCGCGAAGAGCAGGAGCGCAAGAATCAAGATCGATTCGCCAGTACCGTCATTATCGCGGCGGCGATCATTGCGGCCGTCCGGCTAGCGAGGGACGACATCAGTTCGCCGTCGCCGCGAATTCACGCGACAGTTGCGGACAGTGTGAACCTGGCTCGCATGATCTTAACGCGCGTGACCGGGAGATGAGCACTTGGCACCCGCAATACGAGTTGAGCGACCACTCGACAGTCGCCCCGAAGCAAGCTATTCCGTGCGCAGAACTGTTTTTCGGTCTGGGAAGTGGTGGGCGAAATTCAAGACGTCCACGAAGGAGCCCTGGATGTGCCCACCTCGCCTGCCGAGTACTTTCCTCTCCGGCAAATCGGCGAGCACGGGTTCTCTCTTGTCGTCCGCACACACCAGGATCCAGGTGCGATCCTCTCCTCGGTAGCAGATGCCTTGCATCGGATCGACGGCGGCATTGCCGTCAGCAATGAGACGACCATGGACGCGGCGATCAACGGCACGCAGGCCGCGCTCCTCCATCGCTTCTCGGCCTACCTCATCGCAGGCTTTGCCGGGGCAGCTCTCATCCTGAGCGTGGTCGGGCTCTACGGCGTCATCACTTACGCGGTGCGCCAGCGTCGCCGCGAAATCGGCGTGCGCATCGCGCCGGGAGCCTCGGCGCCATGGGCGCATCGCACTTCCTGCGCAGCCTGCTCTTCGGCGTCCATGCCTGGGATCCCGTAACCCTCAGTGGCGTCTGCGTGATGTTGGGGGTGGTATCGTTCGCCGCAGTCTTTCTGCCCGCCCGGCGAGCTGCATCGGTCGATCCCGCCGAAGCTCAGCGCAACGCCATATATGCTTTCGTTCTGGGCCAGGCGGGGTGGCTGATTGCAATTGGCCTAGCTGTCGGACTCCAAGGTCTTGCCGATGGGGTCCTCGTTAGGGAAGTATTTTTGGGCCAGAGAGATATTGATGATGGCAACGCCTGGCCTGGACGGGTTATCCGCCTCGGTGAAGAGTCTTCCGCGGATCAGTGCGGCGCCGATGGTGGGAAGGTATCCGGGACTGATATGGCGTTCGTCGACTTCATTCTCTCCGGTCAGTTCGGGCTTCCCCACGACCTTGATCGAGTCGGTGCTGCAATCGCACTGAACGGGAAGAAGGCCGGTGAATCCCACTCCCTCGACGCCAGGCAGCAGGCCCACGCGCTCCGCGATTTCCTGGTAGAACTCGCCGGAACTATGCGTTGCGGGAATGGAAACATGCACGGTGGCAAGATGGGCCGGGTCGAAGCCCAAAGGTACGTGCAACAGGCTGTACAGGCTCCTGGCGAGTAATCCAGCACTGGCCAGAAGAACCACGGCGACCATCAGCTCAAGGACAACAAGGTTCGATCCGATACGGCGCCAGAATCGCGATGCAGAACCGCGGCCGCCGTCGGCAAGGGCATCGTGTCCGTCTTCGAGGAAGAGCCGAAAGATGGGAGTGGCCGCGGTGAGTAGGGCGGCCAGCGCACAGATTGCGGCGGCAAAGGCACAGTCGTGCAGGTTCAGCTGGACGCCCCCGAGGAAGGGCATGTTCGCCGCCATATCCCTGGGAACCAGGCCGCCGAGAAGGCGAATGAGCCCAGCCGCAGCTGCGAGACCGGCGCCGCATCCGAGCACCGCGAGCAGAAATCCCTCGGTGACAAACTGTTGTACCAGGCGCGGGCGCGTGGCCCCCAGGGCGCCCCTACCGCGATCTCACGTCGCCGGCTCTCGGAGCGGGCAAGCACCAGGCTGCCCACGTTCACACACGCGATGAAGAGCAGCAAGACGGCCCCGCCCAACAGAACCAGAAGTACCGGGCGAATATCGCCCACCATCACAGCAGAGAGGGGAACGACAGAGACGCCCAATTGAAAACGGACAGCGTGCTGCGGCTGCAGAAGCTTCGCAATGGAGCTCATTTCCGCGCGCGCAGCGGTAAGGTTGACCCTGTCGCGGAGCCGCCCGACTCCGAGGAAGTTATAAAAGTCGCGTGAGTGTTCATGCGGACTCAGCGAGTTGATAGGCAGCCAGAATTCTGCATTGCCGGCCGGTCCAAAGGAAAACGTGCGAGGCAGAACGCCGATAATCGTGTACGCTGTGCCATCCAGATCAATCGTGCGTCCCACCGCGTCCTGTTGCCCGCCGAATCGGTTCATCCAGGTCCGATAGTTCAACAGGACGACATTGGGACCTCCGAGCCGGTCTTCACCTGGAAGAAAATCGCGGCCGATGGCCGGATGAACGCCCAGGGTCCTGAAGAAGCCGCCGCTCACGCGCATGGCCAGAATCGATTCCGCGCCGGAGGGCTCTCGCAGCAGATAGCCCCCGTAGGTGTACACCTCCAGTGAACTGAACGATCGGTTCATCTTTTGCCAGTCCACGAAATCCGGATACGAGAGCGGCCAGCGGGGGGAACTGGGGCTGCTTTCGTTCACGGCCATCAGGCGGCTTGGATTTGCGTAGGGCAGCGGTTCGAGGAGCGCGGCGTCGACGAACGCGAAAATGGCCACGGCCGAGCCGATACCCAGAGCGAGCACCAGAATCGCGATGGCGGCGAAGCCGGGATTCTTTGCAAACTGTCGCAGAGCGAACTTCAGATCGCGCACCAGGTTGTCGAGCCAGAGTATACGGCCTTGAAGATGAAATCGCTCCTCAGCAGCCGCGACGTTCCCGAAGGCCACTCTGGCCCTGCGACGGGCTTCGTCCCTGCTCAGGCCTTCGGCCTCCAGTTCATCGGCCTCAAGCCTGAGATGCGCCTGGACCTCGTCGGCAAAATCCTTCTCACTTCTTTTGTGCCTGAACACGAGCTAAACCTCCTCGCCCTCGGGTAAGCGCGCGCCCCCCAGAATCAGATCCATGGCTCGGGTGAGTCTCTGCCACTCGGTTGTTTTTTCCGCGAGATGTTCGCGGCCTTTCGCGGTGAGCGAATAGAAGCGGGCCTTCCGATTGTTTTCGCTGAGGCCCCACTTCGCGCTGATGAGTTTCTTGTCTTCGAGGCGCTGCAGCGCAAGATACAGCGAGCCATGATCGACAAAGAACACCTCTTCGGACTGCCGCTGGATGGCGCGAGCAATTCCCTGGCCGTGGTGCCGTCCGAAAATGAGAGTCTTCAGGATGAGCAGGTCGAGAGTGCCCTGCAGGAGGGCGATGCGGTCATCGGGTGTTGGTCGGGTCGTCATCCGACACAAGGATTGCACTCGTCGGGTCGGATGTCAACCCATGTGCTCGACGCTGTCCTGGATCAACTGTCGCCAGAACCGCAGAGTGCTCATTGCCAATGATTTGCGCGGGTTCGATCGAATAGGTCGCAAACGGGCTTCAGTCGGCAACCGCCTCGAACTCCAAGGGATCGCGTTGAACGCATGATCGCCTATTCGCTCATCGAATTTACATTGGGATGCCCGGCGATGGCCCCGCTATTCCGGAACTGAGCAAGCCTCGAAGAAGGTCCCTTAGGACTTCCGTTTTGGCGGAAATAGCCTGCCGCGGAAAACCTGTGCGACTATATCACGCACTGTGGTGGAAGGCGCCTTGCCTCACGCCGCCTTTGCAGCCTTCTTCTGGGCCGCCCAACGCTTGCGCTGAGCCGCTGCGATCCGGGCACGAGCTTCGGCGCTCAACGTCCGCTTCTTCCCAGGTTTCCCGCCCCGCCGCACGTGACCATCCCGACCAGCCAGCAGTGCGCGAGCTTCCTGAAGACGAGCGATCTCGGAGTCGATTGAAGACAACAATTCCGTTGTGTCCATGCAATCAGTCTAATCGGGAAGGCACGGTTGCAACGGGTGGGGGAACATTCCGAGACACCGTCTAAGGCAATAAGGGACGTTGGCGCGTAGTCGTCGCCGATTCAGTTTTCGAACCCCGTCGCACAGTGCTGCACCTGATTCCTGGTAGCCATTTTGTAGCCACTCTGTACCGGGTTTAGTGCGAATTGGTGCGTCGGAATGCAAGGTCAATGTGCAGTCTATCTAATTGAAAATAAATACTAGTCTTCGACTTTGGGGGTTAAATCGGATTAACGTTGTACGCCAAGCGAAGACCTCCGGCGAGGTCAGCGGTTGTCCCTTTAGACAACTACACGGCAAACCTGCCAATCCTGGATTCTCTCCGCCCGACGACGATTTTCGCCCTTCGGCATGACGGCGAACCCCTTAGGCCGGCGCACGGCTACCCGCTGCGCCTCGTGGTGCCAAACCTCTACGCGCGGAAGAGCGTGAAGTGGGTGCGCGGGATGGAGTTGTTGGATCGCGAATTGCTGGGCTTATGGGAGTTTAACGGTTATCACATTTACGGCGACCCGTTCAAAGAGCAACGATATTCGCGGTGAACGTCGGGACGCTGGAGATATGAGTCGGTCTCAAGTACGGCAGCTCGAACCAATCGTTGGACTATTCCACCTGCAGATGTGACTTCATCAGAACGACAACACGCGTCAGCCCGCGCTGTCTCGACTTCCCACCCGATTTTACGGAGGGCAGAGGTTTACAGGGCAGAGGTCGCGGGTGCGGTAAGGGTGCAATAAGCGTTCCCAACCGTTCCTCAGGGCGCTGAAAGGAGCCATCCGTTCCCCCTGATTCCAATTAGTTACGAGTTCCCTTTTTGCTGTCACGGCAGAGGTCGCGGGTTCGAGCCCCGTCGTCCCCGCCAGATTCAAAAGAGCCGAAACATTCCAGGGTTTACGAGAATCTACTTGAAGCGGCCGCCGATACCCACCTGTTTCCGGCGGAGATGCCGGCTCAATCCGGCCGGCGAGACCGGAGTTCTTCTCGAAGAGCAAGAAGCCTGTTCATGCATGTGGGGCAGGTTGCCGCATGATCGACCCGTAGGTCGGAAAGAGCGATCTTCGGAGATATGCAAGCCAGATCGCGCAGAAACGCGTCGTCGGGGCATGGCCCTGAAGGAGTCGTTTCCCCTGCGAGTACACGTCGCTGATGGTGCTGCGCAATCCATTTCTCAAAGCGGTCCTCGGAGTCTGAGGACCGGCGCCAACTTAATCGCATTTCGCGGAATCTCCGGGCTGGGCCAGTTCTCGCACCAACGACCCCAACTCACGGAAGTATGCCTTGCGGACCTCAGAATAGTCCATCTCCAGTTCCCGCCCAATCTCTCTCCAGGAATATCCGAGCCAGCGCCGATTGACGATCCCTTGCGCGAACGGCGACAGTCTGGCGAAGATCTCGCTCGCGTAGATCTGCCGCTCGATGTCCGGCTGACAGGCGCACATCGCTTCGAAATCTATGGCCAAACCATTCGGGTATTCGCGCCTTTGCCTGTTCACCTGGTATTTGGCATGACGGCGAATTTCGCTCTTAACCCGAGCCCTCACCTTGACCGAAGTCGCATTCGGATGACGGGCGACGTATTCGGTCGAGTTTTGAATCGCATGGTCCATCAAATCGTAGGCGGCGGCGTGGTCATTCAAGAATGTCCAGGCGCACAGCAGAGCGTACGGCCATGCTGCGTTAGCAGCGGCCTCCAATATCTGATCAGAAGCAGGGTGTCCGGTCGTGCAGGCCCAACTCCATGTCAGCTCTTGCCAAGTGCGACCCTTTGGCGGCATTCGCGAGCATCTGCCCGGAGGGGGAGGATCCACCAGGTACCCGAAGTATAGCCAGCTTTCGGCGAAAAAAAGATGTAATTCAGCCCCCACAAACTGCTTTCTCAAATGCCTGTAGTAATTGCAGGACACCGAGCCAGGTTAGATGGAAGTTAGGGCGCGGGAAAAACCAACAGAACAGGGTGTGTTCGCAGTGCAGCGCACAACGACACTACGCTCAAGGCGAGATTCCGCTCGGGGAGACCACCGGGGCGTTCCCAAAACCGGTGTCGGGCGCATCCGACTGCCTGTCAGGCCAGCCGCGCCACCGACCGCAGCAGAGATCAATTATGGGCCAATACTCCGTGCCGATGAGCCGGCCATTCGATCAGCTGTCAGCCTTATTCAAGGGAAGTGGAGAATCGCAATTCTTCACCAACTCCAGGATGGCACCGTCCGGCCGGGTGAACTGAAGAGGCGCCTGTCGCCGATTTCCAAGAAAGTGCTGAACCAACATCTCCGCCGTATGGAAAAGGACGGGCTGATCGTTCGTTCAGACCTCAGCGGGAGTGTCCCGCACGTGGAATATTCCCTGGCGGACCCGCGGGGCTTCGCCGCGCTCAACCTGCTCAGTTTGATCGTTCAATGGGGCAGGCAAGCCTTTGATTGAATCGCGACCGTATACCCGGCTCAAGAGTGACCATGCCACCGTGTACTTCGTATCCGCCTATTTCGCGGGCTTCTTCGCGGGGGTCGGACGAGTCGCGTCTTGTTGCGCCGCCGGGTGCTGCATGAGCCCCGAAGCTCGCAGTTCCCCGAGCTTTCATAGAAAGACGGTTGCGAATTGCTTGATCCCAGCGTTGCCCGGAGAGGCGATGGCTGGTGGATGATTTTCGCGGCCCAGCCAGAAGGGCACGGCGCCACCGACCTTTTCAGCGCGAGCCTGCCGCGAGGCGAGAGCCTGTCTGCGACTGGATGGAAACCGATTCGCAATGCTGCAGGAGAATTGGTGCCTCCGGCGGAGCGAGGCCTTTGCCGTGCCCAACCCTGTGCCGTTCAACCGGACGCGGGCCTCCTGAAGACGGGCAATTTCGGAACCGCAGGGATGAGAGTCAGCGAATTAGACGTGGCGGTCACTGTCAGCCTGTGCGGGATTTCCACCAGTCCCGCAGGTTTGCCCAGTGCTCGCCGACTTTGGTGCTGGGCGAGTAGAGATAGAGGGCCCCACACGGCGACCAAACGCATACCGGGATCGTATCCGATCAGGGGTCCTAAACAGTTCGAAACTTCCCCATTGCCGATGACACGGCTACAACGCCTGATCGAAGCTGTTCTCCGGCCACTCAAGCGGCTGAGCTTTGATGCCGTCGAACGGGCGAAAGGGCCAATAAGATAGGCACATCAGCACTTTAACTGCCCTGACTAAAGTACTCTTGCAGTCCACAGCATGCCTCTGCCATGCATCGGCTTACCAGCAGTGCTGAACGGGGAATACAGTGCGACGGCGCGGGCTGTGGAGGCTTCCGACATCCGTTAACTCTTCGGCCCGTCGTCAGCGAGCGGCGGGCCTCTCTTTCAGCGGAACCCCGAACAAAGTGCCCTCTATGCACTTCCGGAGCCGTCCATGGCCAGAGACCTTTTTGCAGAGCTTGACGCTATCGCTATCACCACGCCCGTAGAAAAAGGATCGTTCGTTTACTCGTCGGGCGATCAGACCTCTGCTGTGTATGTGGTTCGCTCGGGGAAAATTGCTATCACATGGGCGGACCACGAAGCGTATCCGCCGGACATGTTCGAGCCGGGCAGCGATCAGCGGAACTTGCCCCCAGTGGGGTTCAAATCCCGTCGGGGACGCCACATAGAATCAATAGCTTGCGCTCAGTTTCGCCTTCATTTCCAGGCACAATTCAGGCACAAGAATGGCCCCTGAATCGCGAGCAAAATCTGACAACCTCAGCACCTTCAATTGCTTGAAAGAAGCCTGTTCGCGGGCACAACAATTGTTCCCGTCACTTCCCGCATATAAGGTTGACGACGCTGCTCTGCGCTTCGCGCTTCTGTGCCGTGATCGCCTGCGTATAGGTTTCCAGTGTGCCCCGGCTCGAAGCGTGACGCAGCAATTCCTGCATCACTTTCACGTCGGCGTGATTGGCGCGCAACAACGTGGAATACGTGTGGCGAAAGGTGTGCCACCCGAACCGCGACACGATGCCAGACTCTCGCGCACGAATCTGGATTACGTTGCGCATGATCGCCTGGCCCCAGTAGGGCCTGCGCCCCTTATGGACGGGACTGGCAAAGACCCAATCCTCAGGTTTGTTGTACTCAGTCGCGTTCTTCCATCTCGCAGCCCTTGACATGCGCGAGCCAACGCTCGTGTTGCTCGATGTGTGCACCGGACTGCGCATGAGCGAGTTGTTCGCTTTGAAGTGGTCAGACGTGAACTTCGAAACGAATGAATTGGACGTTCGACGACCGCGCTCCATAAGTTCTCCCTGGGAACTATGAATCGTTCGACCTGCTAAATGTCGCTGAAACCAACCATCCCGCTGGGCAGTCGATCGAACCGACGGTACTTCTTGTTTCTTGGCTTAGGCCGGAATCTCTCGGCTTTCATCCGAACCCCCTATCACGCTGTCTGTCATTTCAAAGTCGGATTCGGTTTCCACGCCCGGCTTGGTCAGAAGGAGGCTCAGAAGGGCTGCAGCAAATGCGACTGCTGCGAGGATGACGATGAACTGGGGCTTGTAGAAGCCGCCCACGCTGTCGTACTTGTGGCCGATCCAGAGAGGACCGGTGGCACCGCCAATGGCGTAGGCGGTCCAGGTCAACCCATACAGAACGGAGAAGTGGCGCCGGCCAAAGTACCTGGCCAACAGATACGGCATCACATCGGCTTCGCTGCCCAGACCGACACCCAGGATTCCAGCGCCGATGAACGCCAGTGGTCCCGACCCCGCAAACGCGAGGATCAGGGTGCCTCCCGCAGCAAGCGCGAGAACAAAGGTCTGGATGCGCTGGGGGGAAACGCGATCGATGGCGAGTCCGATCAGGAGCCTGCCGATGATCCCCGCGCCTCCGCGCACAGAGAGAGCCACAGCAGCACTGGAAGCGGCCACCCCATGCTGCGTGAGGATCGCTGCCAGGTTGGTTACGAGTCCGTTTTCGCTGAAGGCCGAAAAGATCGTGATGAAGGCGAGAATCCAGAATGAGGCCGTCCGCAGCGCGGCGGAGACGGTTTCGCCGCTTGCGGTGCGATCGGTGTGGACGAACGGCTTCTCGGGGCGGTTGCGCATCAGCATTGCGGTCAGCGGCAGCCCAAGGAGCGCAATGCCGCCCAGCATCAGCCAGGCAGCCCGCCATCCGTGATGCTGAATCGTCCATTCAGTTAAGGGCGGGATCAGGATGGATCCGACTCCGCTGCCGGTCAGCAGCAGGGCCAATGCAAAGCCGCGACGACGGGAGAACCAGGTAAGAACGGTACGCGTGTACGCGAATTGTGCGGTTCCGTTGGCGGCCAGGCCCAGCACGAAGAAGACGAGATAAAACTGCGCGATATGGGAACCGAGCCTGCTGAGTGAGGCAAGAGCAACTGCGAAAGTGAGGATCGCGGGAAGAAGGATACGACGCGGGGGAAAGCGGTCAAGAAGCAGGCCGATCAGCGGTGACACCAGCGCAACGGTAATGGCCGCCAGCGCAAAAGCTCCTCCCATCGATTCGCGCTTCCAGCCAAACGCCGCGTGCAGCGGATCGAGAAACAGGCTGAAGGTGTAGGGGATGATGGGAGCGAAGCTCACCATGACCCCGACAAACGCGGCGCCGAGAACGCCCCACCCGGCATAATTAATTGAGTCTTCGTGGGAGGGACGAACGGCGGTCGCGCTCATTCCTGACCGGGCCCGCCATCCAATTTTCGAGCCATGGTTGCCAGCAGCTTCGGGCGCACCGAGGGCCGGGTCCAGGGACACTCAGCAATGCAAATGCCGCAAGAGGCAGCCTCGGCAAAATAGGGAATGCACTTGTCGAAATCGACGTACCACCGCTCGACGCCGCGAACCATCTGCTTGTTGGGAGTGATGGCTCCGGGGGGGCAAGCCTGGGTGCAGACCTGACAGTTGGCACAGAATTCGTCTGCACCAAAACGATGCGGCGCGGTCGGAAGCAGCGGCATATCGGTCGTTACACCTGCGAGTCGAACTCCGGCGCCAAAGCGCGGGCTGATCAGCGATCCGTGTTTGCCTAGTTCACCAAGTCCGGCGGCAATCGCCGGTGGGATGAGCAGCAGCGCTCCAGCCATCGGACCGGGGTACGGATCGGCGCGATAACCCTGCGCTCGAATCCAGTTGGCGAGGTGATAGGACGACCGCGTTCCTCTCGCATACTGATCGCCGACATCGCAGACTCCGATGCCATTGGTCTCATCGGAAGGGACTTCACGGAGGCGCTCATAGTTATGAGCCAGCGCGAGCACAATGACCCTTGGGTGATCGATCGTGTAGCCAGCGAACACATACGTGGGATCCATGAGAGCGATGCCGACTTCGTCGGCCTCGTGGGCGAGGGCGAAATCACTGACCGACTTTGTCAATTCCTCGATCGACGCCTCATTGCGTTCCGCCGCTACCTCGTTCAGCTCGGGATATGTGTAGGCTGCCTGAAACGCTTCCGTTGAGCCCGGGCATTTGCGGGAATTTTTTCGGGCGACTAACTGCAGGTCGCCGAATGGATGCTGATCCGGCGGATGCCAGAAAAAAGGTGACGGCCGGCGCGGAGAGTTCTCGCCAAGACCGTTGATGGGATTGCCGGACACGCGCAGCAAGGCGACAGTTTCCGGTTGCGCAGTCCATTTGCCGCGTTGCGGCCGCCGCGGATTGGCAGGCCCGGTCATCGTTGGTCTCGCAATCCGTCAGGCCAGGGCGAAGGTAGGCCAAAACCGTTGGCGATACGGTTGAAAGCGGCAAACAGACCGACAATATGGACCGCCTCAGCGACCTGCGCCTCCGTCCAGCCTGCATGGATGGCTGCTTCCACATCGGCGCGGGTGACGGATGATGAATCGACGTTCAATGTTCCGGCGAACTTGAGGAGAGCCAGTTCCTCACTCGTAAAGAGTTGAGCATTGAAATCGCCCTCCTGCAGCGCGCAGATCATTTCGGGCGGCCCGCCCTGCATTTCAAGTAATGCGCCATGACTGTCGGCACAGTAAGAGCACGCGTTCTGTCCCGATATATAGGTGGCAATCATCTCCTTATGCCGCTGGCTCAGCAGGCTCTCACCGAACAAGAAGTTCTCCGCGAGCTCCAGCATGCTCTTCAGAAGCGACGAGTTTGTGGCAAAGCACTGCACAATGCCGGGAAGATCGCTTTGGCCAAAGCGCTCGCGGTATCGCGCGAAAAGTCCACGAACCTCTTCGCTGGCTGTGCGCTCATCGACCAGGGGCAGATTGATTGAAGACGGCGCCGCTCGTCGTCGTGGCAGGGGTTCCCGGTTTGCAGACTCGCGGGAAGCTACTGAACTCATACTTCAGAACTCATTTCGCGCTGGATGTCTCTTCATTTGAATCCGTTAATACATGAACTTCAACGCAAACTGCACCTGACGCGGAGACTCCGCTTCAAGAATATGGTTGAATGTGGGCGAACTGATATCGCAATCAGGCAGCCGGAAATTGGTACGGTTCAGGATGTCAAACAACTCTGAGCGGAACTGGATCTGCTTTGACTCCCCCACCCTGAAATTCTTCAGAGCCGCGAAGTCCCAATCGGCGTACCCCGGGCCGATATTGACGTTGCGGCCTTCCGTGCCAAACTGTCCTGCGTTGGCGACCGGATCGAGGCGCTGGTAAGCGCTGGCGTTGAGCCATGTGCTCACGCTGCGTGGTCCGTGATTGGGGTTGCCGATGAGGTTGGGCCGCTGTGCGGAGAATCCGGTGATCTCCGGGGCGCTGCCCTGCGCCGCGACGTCGTTTGAATCGAAGACAGTAAAAGGAGTGCCGCTCATCAATGTGGCAATGCCATTCAGCTGCCATCCGCCAAACGCGGACTGGTACCAATTCTGCCCATGATTCCAAAATGGAAGCGCCCATTCATAACTACCAACAAATCGATTGCGCGCATCGAACAACGAAAGCCCGCGCTCTGCTGCGAGGTTGAACGGATCCTGGGCAAGATCGTTTTCTCCTGCAACCGGAGTGGCCGCCGATCCCGTGATGTTGAGCGATGAGACATCGTCGATGTCCTTCGACCAGGTGTACGACAGCAGGAAAGACAGACCGTGGCCCAGGCGCTTGCGCAGCGACGACTCCAGCGCGTTGTAGGCCGAGTTTGCGATGCCGGCAATCTCGCCCGTCGATGAAAACTTGCAGGCGCTGGGGAAGTCGGCCAAAGTGCAGCCGGAATAAAGCCGCCGCTGATCCGCATTGCTCGAATTCGAAATCGGCTGCCCGTTGACATATCCGGGCACGAACACCGCGGGATTGGCTTCAATAAAGCGCGGAAGGTGCGTGCCCTTGGTTCCGACGTATCCAATCTCAAAGAGCCAGTCGGAACCGAAGGAGCGCTGCAGATTCAGGTCCCAATCCTGCGTGTACGGCAGCGTCAGGGTCGGCGACAAGGTCAGATTCGTGAGGTCGGGCGAAAACGTTCCCGGCATGGGAGGATTGCCATTGAACGGGTCTGCAAAATCCGGCAGGCTGATCTGCGGAGTACCCAGAAACGGCGGTGCGCTGATCGGCGCCTGCAAAGGGCCGCCTTGCCCGGTGTAATACGGCTCATAGAACATTCCGTAAGAGGAAGTAATCAGCAGATTGCCATGACTATCCGGATCCCACGCAATGCCACAACGGGGAGCAAATGCCTTCATGTCGGTCGGGATCAGTCCCGCGGGAACGCCGGGATCCCCCGGATACAGCAGCCCCGTCGGAGCATTCGGCATAACCAGAGATTGCTTTCCCGGCTCGAATAACGAAAGCCGGTTGTGTATTTCGGAGTACGGTTCGGGCAGTTCGTAACGCAGTCCGGCATTGATGGTGAATCGCGAGGTGACTTTGAACGTATCTTGCACATACGCGTTGGCGTCGCTGCCGCGAATTCCGCGCGAAAAACTGCCGATGCCCTGGAGAAAGACGACCGGCTGCCCGGTCAGGAAGCTGGCGAACGCGTCGGTGATCGGAAACGGCTCGAACACGAAGAAGCCGTTCGTGGCAATCCCCTGCAGCATGTTGATGCCCTGGTGCTGATATCCGCCACCGAACTTCACTTCATGCTTCCCGTGCACCCAGCTCAGCGACGCGCTGTAATCGAAAACGTCTTCGTAGGTGTTGCGCGGGCCTGTGATCGGATCCCCCACATCGGAATAACCGCTGATCTGGATGAACGGCGGCCCGGCGGCGATGTCGAGACTCGGCGTGTACTGGAATCCGAGGCTGGAGGGCAATTGATGGTCCTCGTGCTCGCCGAAGAGAAACTTATTGCGCAGGAAAGACAGTCGCGCCACACCAACAACGGTTGGCGAAAACGTGTGTGTGTCCTGCGCTACAAAGCTTTGTGCCCGCTGATTTTCGCCGACCGGGAAGCCCGGCACAGTGGCGCCCCCGGGCGACAGCGGATCGACCTGGGAGAGCTGATCGAACATGTAACGGAAGTTCAATGTGTCGCGCGGGCTGAGGTAATGGTCCACCTTGATGCCGAACTGATCGGTGTTATTGCTCAGAGTTTGCGTAGCGGAAAACAGATTTGCCCCGTCGTTAGGAAGCGGAAAGAAACTCAGCAGCGTTTGTGAGACCGAGTTGATCTGCCCCTGGGGAATCTGGTTGTTCGGGTAAGGTGCATTGGCGAATACATTGAAGAGCTGATTATTCGGATTGTTGCAGAAACCCGCGGTGAAGCCCTCCGGGCAGAGCTCGGCAAAATTGCCGGAACGCTCCGCCGCCGACGGCACTGTGGTCAGCTCGGTTTCCCCCTGGCGGTTGCGGAAGCCTTCGTAGAAAGCGAAGAAGAACGTCTTATCTTTCCTGATCGGCCCACCGACCGTGCCGCCAAACTGATTTTGTTTAAGGGGTTCCGTTGTCAGCGCAAAATAGTCATTGGCGTCGAGTGCGTCGTTGCGGAAGAACTCCCACAACGTACCGTGCACCTGATTCGTGCCTGAGCGCGTGATGAGATTAGTCGTCGACCCCAGGGCATTTCCGAACTCGGCGTTTGCGCTGTGCGTGATGATGCGAAATTCGGCGATCGCATCCACTGGCGGCTTGAGCACGAATCCACCGTCGACTCCATTGAAATTGTTCGCGCCGTCGATGAGGAAGTTATTCGACTCAGGCCGCTGGCCATTGACCGCATAAGCCTGCCCGTTGCGCAGCGATCCACCAGCTTCAGCGATACCAGGCGTCAAAGGAACGACCCCGGGCTGCAGCAGACCCAGCTGTGAGAAATTGCGTCCGTTCAGCGGCAGATCTTCCAGCTCCTGCTGTTCCACCACTTTACCCATGCTGGTGACGGTTGGCTCGATCAGCTCCGCATCGGCTCGCACCAAAACCTGCTGCTTTTCTGATCCGAGTGCGAGACGTGCCGAAACCGCCGCCGTCTCGTCCACATTCAGCGTGATGCCATCCTGCAAATATTCCTGGAAGCCCTTCGCTTCAACCTGCAGGTGGTAGTGCCCGACCGGGAGCTCCAGAAGAACGTAGCTGCCGCTGCGATCAGTGATTGTCTCGCGCGAGAGGCCTGTTTCCGTCTGCCGTGCGGTCACCGCCGCACCAACAACAACGGCGCCGCTGGGATCGGTAACCGTTCCGCGAATATTTCCTGTGATCTGCTGCGCAGACAAACTGAGGCATGAGAACACCACACACGCCAATAGATTGCGAACAATCTTCATCTTGCTGTCGAGCCTCCAAAAGTCTTCAGGACGGCAGATCCTGCGGCGGTTGCGAGTCTATGGGGCGCCGGTGCTCTGCTCGGAGCCAACAATAACTTCGCGCTAACGAAGCTGTCTTCGGCCAACCGATGGGAATCGAACTCCACCTAAGGATCGATGGCGGAGAAAAACCCTTGCAGAGAATCGCTGTTTGCACCCAGATGTCGGATTTTCACCTGATAAGCGTGAAGGCTTACGATAACCGTGCTCGGCGAGGTGTTTTCCCATCTCCACATATATCGAATCCTCGCGCGGCTGCCAGGTACCAAGGCCGTCAACGTAGCGGTTGTACATGCAGAAAGCCGCGGCAATGAGGACGGTGTCGTGGATCTCGATGTCGGTGGCCCCGTGCGCCCTCGCCTGGGAGATATCATCGGCAGAGACCCGCTTGCCGTCCTGCTGAACCTTGCCCGCGAATCGCGAGCAGCGCCTTGAGCTTCGGCGTGATCGCAGCAGACTGGAAATCGGTCTTCACCTGTTGGACGAGTTCGGCACTGCCCACATGGCAGGCTGCGGCCGCTCCATGGCTAGCCTGACAGAAGAAACAGTCGTTTTGTGACGACACATAGGTGGCGACCAGTTCGCGCTTGGCCGGGGTGAGGCTGTTCGGTTCGTGCAGCAGGATGTGCGCGAGATCGCGCATCGGCTTCGCCCTCTCGGGACGAAAGGCAAAGCCCGCGCTGATGCTTCGCAGTCCTTCAGGCAGTGCAATGTTTGGCATTTGGTTCTCCTCAGCGAGCAGCGGCTTCCGCCGGCAAATAGTCTTTGCTGCCTTCAATGTAACCACGGCGCGCGGTTATCTTGCCGCGTTCGCGATATAGGGCCTCGTCGTGCGGCTGGATCGTGCCCAGCCCATCGACATAGCGGTTGTACATACAGAAGGCCGCGGCGATCAGAACCGTATCGTGAATCTCGATGTCGGTAGCGCCCAGGCTGTGCGCCTCCTCCACATCAGCCGCCGTGACGTTCTTGCCGCCGCGCTGCACCTTGCCGGCAATCACCAGCAGCGCCTTCAGCTTGTCGGAGATAGCAGCGTGCCGGAAGTCGGCCTTCACCCGCTTCACCAGGTCTTCATCGCCACCCAGATGAGCCGCCGCAATCGCGCCATGGACGCTCTGGCAGAAGTGGCAGTCGTTTAGATAGGAGATGTAGGTCGCAATGAGTTCGCGGTCGCCCTGTGTCAGAGTGTGCGGCCCAAAGAGTAATACCTCGGCCAGTTCGTTCAGCGGCCTTGCGGTTTCGGGACGGAACGCCATGGCGCCGCGAATTCCTGGCAGCCCTTCGGGAAGAGCGATGTGAGGCATGGATTGTTCCTTTGATCTGGAGTTCGAGATTCGGTCTCGCGAGTGCGAACCGATTAGTAAACGGTTGCAACTGACGACAAGGAAGCTATCAGCGAAATCGCATCGCTCGCTACGACAGGAAGAATGAGGCCTTCCTACACCCTTGGTTGGAGTTGCCGTTCCTTCTTTCGGTCCTTGTACTTTCAGCCCCAGCTCGGTGACCATGCAGTGCGGCAGAAATCTCAATTCCTGCGGGCCCCAGGCGTGAGCGCAATCGACGTGGCGATCTTAGGCGGAGGACTGGCTGGAACCGCGGCGTCGATTCATCTCGCCCGCGCCGGATTCCGTGTCTTGTGTATCGAACCGACGCCAGTCAACGGCGTTCTTGTAGGAGAATCGCTCGATTGGTCCGCGCCGCCGCTCCTCGCTGAGCTCGGTTTTCCCATGCACCGTCTGATCGATGAGGGCATCGCAACGTATAAAAAGCACGTGATCGTTACCTTCGGAGATGGCGGCGCCTGCGAGTACATCCCGGGCTGCTGGCTCGCGCAAAAGCCATGGAACGTCGAGCTCAGGACCCTCCACATCGACCGCGCCGCTCTCCGTGATCGCCTGCGCGCCGTCGTCAGCAGTCTTGATATTGCTATTCTCGAAGACCGCGTCGTCGCCATCGAACGCCATAGCGGCCGCATCATCTCCGTCACAACCGCCTCTGGCCAAACCATCGGAGCACGGTTCTATCTCGATGCCTCGGGCGTCTCCGCCAGCCTGATGCCACGACGCATTCGGGCTTCCACACGCAACTACGGACCACAAAAGGTCGCTCTCTGGAACTACTTCACTGTAAGTAATCCCCCGGAAGGCACCACCATCCACACCGGGAACGGCGGGCGTCGTTACATGGAGTGGATCTGGGAAATCCCCATCAACCCCAACACCATCGGAGTCGGCTATGTTGCTCCTGCTGACGCTATCAAGGCCCGACGCCAGCAGGGCGAACCCATCGATCGCATCTATGCCGAAGCGCTCGCGCGAATCCCTCGCCTCGCGACCATCCTGCCCAATGTCCACCGCCCGGTGCCGCACGCCGCCACCTGGCGTTGTCGCGTGCACGAGCGCATCACGGGAGAGAACTGGATCGCCATCGGCGAGTCCGCCTCCATGATCGATCCCATGACCTCTAATGGAGTCACAGCCGCACTGCGCCATGCACAGGAGGCCGCGCGCATCGTCATTTCTGCCGGCCGCCGCACGCGTTTGTCGCGCCTCGCCCGCATGCTCTACACTCGCCGTGCCGTCGCGATGGCACGCTTCTTCAATTGTGGTATTGAGCGCATCGTCTACGATTGGCCGATCCGCGAGCGCATCGGCACTTTTTTCGCGGGACGCGTCTATACCGTACCTGCCTGGCTTTTCAACCTCCTGTATACGCGAACACAGCCGCGGGGGCTCGTTGCCACTATGCTGTTCTGCGCCGCCCTCGCCACGTTCCGCAGCATCGCCGACGTGGCGGACTGGCTGTGCCGTCGTTTCCCGCGCCCAGCGGTCACCTGCTCCACGGGAAATGCCTCATGAGCGCCATGCACGTCGTCCGTTGCGGATCTGGTGATCCCGTCCTCTTCATTCACGGCATGCCTACCAGCAGCTGTCTATGGAGCGGCGTGATGCGCCGTCTTTGCTCAAGCTTTTCCTGCTATGCCGTGGACCTCCCAGGTATGGGGCAAACTCCCAGGTTGCCCTATGGCTCGGGCTACCTTCGTGCAATCGCCGATCAGCTCGATGCACTCCGCTGCGAACACCGTATTGAGAAGTGGCACGTCGTCGGGCACGATGCCGGAGCCGCCGTCGCCGTCCACTTCGCATGCCACTACGCCGAGCACGTGGGTCGCCTCGCCCTTCTCTCACCTTCGATCTTTCCTGACCTCCGCCCTTACCACCTCCTGCGGCCGCTTCGCCAACCGCTTCTTGGTGAACTCTGCGCCCCGCTCGTGCAATTCGCCTTCTGGAAGGTCGCGATGCAGCGTGCTCTCGCGCCCGATGATGCCGCCGATGACGCGGACGCTGCCGAAGCCCTCGAGTCGTTCTATGCACCTTTCGCAGGGCTCACCGGCTCGTGGCAGTTCATGCGCCTGCTTCGCTGGGGGAAACCCACCGAACTCCTCGCCGATGTCCCCGCCTTCCTGCCTCACCTCGCGATGCCCGCTCTCGTCATCCATGGACGCCGCGATCCGGCCATCCCCGAAAGCTTCGCGCACCGGGCCTCAACTCTGCTGCCCAATGCCAGCCTGCTCACGCTCGACAGCGGACACTTCCTTCCGCTCAACCAGCCTGACGCTGTAGCCAACAGCCTCGCGGGCTTCTTCGCCGGCTAGCTACTCTCGAGGGCGCATCGACAAAAAGGGATCAGAACGCATGAAGCGTTCGCCGTCCAATAGCCGTCCAATAACGCGAGCCGAGAGGGCTTTTCAGGGAGTGAGGGAGCCACCCGTTCCCTGTAGATTCAAAGATTTACTTCACGCACCCGGCCTTTCACGGCGATAACACGGGTTCAAATCCCGTCGGGGACGCCAAATGGGAAGAGCAGGGACAGAACTGCAGCCTGAGCAACCCGCTTGGCCCGGCGCGACCTACGACATCGACGGCGGGCAACAGCTCGTAGCCCTTTAGCCTAAGCCCGCAGCATGATCGTCATTGGCGACGGTGCGATTCTCGAGCACTGCATCCGTGCCGGCGCCATCCGGGGCCAGTTGCTTTCGGGGATGTGGCCTATTCGTGAAACGCTGGCCCGTCGAAATCCCATGGTCATACGCTACGCCCATGGTCATACAAGAGACCCCTGCAGCACCGTACAGTTTAATGAGATTTCCTGTGATAAGCGCCACTGCTTCGATCTTGCATGAGGCGCTGGCGGAGAGACAGAGATTCGAACTCTGGATACGCTTTCGCGTATACACGCTTTCCAAGCGTGCGCCTTCAGCCACTCGGCCATCTCTCCGCATATCCGCCAGCACTGGGAACCGCCGGCTCCGCATTGCGGCGCTATCCCCGAATCTACCACACGCTCTCCGTGCCCTGTCGACCCCGCAAGAGTTGTAGAAAACGCGCCGAAGCCCGAGCGAGGCACCGAAGGCTCTGTGGCTACGCAGGTTCTCGCAACGGATCGGTTTTTTTTCAGCCGTAACTCTGTTTTCGACAAACTCCTTAAAATGGGTCATCCCATGTCCCCCGACGACATCCAGGCCGGTCAAATGCAGGCCGGTCAAATTCAGGACCTCCCCGTCGAAGCCAGCGTGGCTCCGTCGCCCGAACTCGAGGTCTTCGAGCAGCACGCGCATCCCTCCCGCCTCGGCGAAGAACTCCGCGCCCTCCTCACCCTCGCCATCCCCGTCGTCCTCTCCGAACTTGGATGGATGACCATGACCATCGTCGACCTCATCATGGTCGGCCGCCTCGGCCCCAATGCGATCGGCGCCGTCGGCCTCGGCAACGCGATCTATTACGCGCCCTCGCTCTTCGGCATCGGCCTGCTC
>Ga0181526_10000505_pt1 | contig 41067 bp, 39 predicted proteins | sample PEATcosm2014_Bin_35_FD_119750 | JGI IMG/M metagenome (GOLD analysis project Ga0181526, IMG submission 119750) | Peatland microbial communities from MTU Mesocosm Facility, Houghton, MI, USA - PEATcosm2014_Bin06_30_metaG | ecosystem: Environmental > Terrestrial > Soil > Wetlands > Peat | place...
CTCAAGCAGTACGCGCGCTTCGAGAACCACCGGGGCGTGTAGCCGGGCGAGAGAGTCGCGATGGCGCGTGGGGAAGGCGGGTATACCTATCGGCATGGCACACGACCGCATACCCGACAGCCACCGCGACCTCCTCGAGGCGGAAGTGGCCACCCTGGCCACGGTGGGGGAGGACGGCTACCCCCAGGTCTCCGAGGTCTGGTTCCTGACCGAGGGCGACCAGATCGCGATCTCCCTGAACACCTCACGGCAGAAGACGAAGAACCTCCGGACCGAGCCCGCGTGCGCGCTGCTCATCCTCGACCTCGCCAACCCGTACCGCTATCTCGAGATCCGCGGTACGGCCGACCTGGCCCCCGACGACGACTACGAGTTCGCCGACAAGGTCGGCGCCAAGTACGGCGGGGCCGACCTGCGCGAGCACGACGGGCCGGGTGACCGCCGGGTGGTCGTGCGGATCGTCCCGGCACGCGTCAACGCGGTCAACATGCGCGGCTAGGGAGCGCCGCCCCACGGCGTGCGGGACGGGGCCAGGCGCGATCGAGCGGGCGACCCGGCGCGGCTCAGAGCCGCAGGGCCCGGCGGGACCGTGCGGCCGACGCGATGACCGCGGCGGCGACCAGGACGAGCACGATCACGGCCAGTCCGGCCCAGGGGGACACCAGCAACGCCAGGATGGTGGCCGCGGCCACCTCGACCGCGACGACGATGGCGAGCACCACGAGCCCGAGCTCGGCGAAGCGCCGGTGGAAGGCGGCGAGCGTCGCCGGGCTGGTGATGCGGCGCCCGAGGAGGACGGCCAGGCCGCGCACGAACCCGAACGTGGCGCCGACGACCAGCGCCAGGGCAGGGTCGCCCGTCAGCACGGCGAGGACGATCATCAGGTAGACCGCCGCCGCCTTGATGTAGGTGACGAGCCCGGCGCCGATCTGCCAGCCGAAGCCCGCGCCGTAGACCCAGGGCCGGAACTGGTCCAGCCACCGCTCGTTGACCTGGCGGTGGTGGACGGGCAGGCGGAATCCGGCCACCCGGGCGTCGGCGGCGGCGGCGACGAGGGCCGCGGCGCACCCGAGCACCGCCAGCGTGGTGGCCGACGCGCCGAGCGCGCCGACCCCGGCGGCCAAGGTGGCCATGCAGACGCCCAGACTGGCCCCACCCGCCACCGCGCCCAGGACGAACCAGGCCGCCGTCGAGCGGTAGCGGTGCCCGCGGCCCTGCTCGGCGAGCGGCGTGATGCTGGCCAGCATGGAGAGGCCGCAGGGCGACCACGTCGAGCGGGCGCCGGCGACGACCGCCACGGCGAACGCCGCGAGTGTGATGGCGGTCGTCATGCCGGCGATCCCAGGAACGGCGCGCCACCGAAGGCGAAGATCCCCCCGTCCCGGGCGACCAGCCAGTAGCCGGCGTCGTCGCCGAAGGCGGCGATCCCGACGACCGGCAGGTTCAGATGGATGGCCCCGGTCGACCCGTCGAAGCCGGCGTCCCCGTAGTCGAAGATGCCACCGTCGGCCGCCACGAGCCAGTAGCCGTGACCCGTGGGGGTGGCGGCCATGCCGACGATCGGCGCGTTGAGGTGCTGCCCACCCATGGAGCCGAGGAACGGCGCGTCGCCGTAGTCGAAGATGCCACCGTCGGCCGCCACGAGCCAGTAGCCGTGGCCCGTGGGGGTGGCGGCCATGCCGACGATCGGCGCATCGAGGTGCTGCCCACCCATGGAGCCGAGGAACGGTGCGCCGCCGTAGTCGAACAGGCCGCCGTCCGAGGCCACGAGGAAGTAGCCCCCGGTGGGGCAGGTGGCGACGGCCACGATCGGGGCGTCGAGTTGCAACTCCGACGCATCGCCCTCGGAGGGGAAGCTGCCATAGGGGAACAGCCGCCCGAACGACGTGAGCACCGCGTAGCCGCTCCCGGCGGGACTGGCGGCCAGGCCCACGACCTTGCAGTCGGTGGCCGGTGACCCGCAGAGGGGCGCCGGCGGCGCGGGCGTCCAGCACGGCTCGTTCTGCTCGGCGGTGGCGTTGTCGACGGCCACGGCCGTCGTGCACGAGGGGTCCACCTGCCATGGAGGCACGCAGGCGACGACGCGGCACACGATCCGTCCCATGCACGGCACGTCCTGGTTGCACTGGCCGTAGCGGAACTGCAGGCAGCCGGTCAGGTACGAGTCACAGCCCTGCGGGCCACAGCCACACCCGGTGTGGTCGCATCCCGGCTCGCAGAAGGCGAAGCCGCCGGAACATCCCGTGTCACAGGTACAGGTGGAGTTGCAGTCCATGTAGTAGCGCGGGCCACCGCAGTACGAGGAGTTGTCGGCCATCCACCATCCGCCCATCACCGTGTTCTCCGGGCAGTAGTTGGCGCCGCTGACCGAGCAGCAGAACTCCGAGAAGCCCGAGCAGCAGGTGCTGCCGCAGCCGCAGCCGGTGTTCCCGCATTCGCAGATGACGCCGTACGCCGTGCCCGGCCGCAGGGCGAGGTCCAGCCCGGCGCCGATGGCGACCGCACTGCCGACGAAGGCCGAGCGGTTGATGAGGCTACGGCGGGACAGCCGGCCGTCCAGAAAACCCGCGGTGCGCGCGACCATCGCCCTGGTCAGGCTCATCGCGGCGCCGCCCCGTGTGCCGACGCCGGCTGCACCAGCCGGCGTGCTCCCTCGAGCGCGGCGAGCGCCGACAGGGCGAGGAAGGTCAGCCAGAGCCCGACCGCGCTCACGAAGAGCAGTGGCATGCCGGCCCACGGTTGGTGGGCCAGGAGGGAGGCGAGCGAGCCGGAGCGGGGCGCACCGGCGGCGACGGCGGCCGCGGCGCCGGCCAGCGCCAGGTTGACCGCGACGTGGAGCCGGGTGGCCGGCGTGTCGGGACGGCCGAAGCAACCGCAGGTGGCCAGCGCCCCACCGCGGGCCCGGGCGTAGACGACGACGACCGTGAACGCCGCGTAGGAGAGCGCGACCAGCGCCGCCGTCAGCGGGCGGGGGACGCCGAGCGCGGCCAGGCCCAGCACGGCCTCGGCGAGCGCGCCGGCCCGGACGGCCCCGCGCCACCACCGTTGCGACGGCACGTGCCCGCCCGGGACGAGGGCCGACAGGGCGCGGGCGGTGTCGTCGGGCCGGACGGCCTTGGCGATCCCGGCGGCGACCAGGAGCCCGGCGGCGATGAGGTAGAGGCCGATCAGTGCCATCGGGTCAGTGCCATCGGATCAGTTCCACCGGGGTCGCGCCGCGGGCACGTCGGGCGCCACCGGGCTCAGCGCCAGGGACGTGAGCAGTGTGTTCACCCGCGGCACGAGTTGTCCGCGCAGGACATGGCTGCCGAGGACCGCGTAGAAGGAGAAGGGCCGGCCGGCCTCGGTGAAGAACCACTGCGTGCCGGACTGGCCGACCAGGCCACGGCGCAGCACGATCGGGGAGAAGTCGTCCGGTGCGAACGACGCGGGCCTGCCCGGCCGGGCGAAGAGGGCGGTGCCGAGGCTCTCGGGCCCGTATTCGAAGAGGGTGGCGAAGACGTCCTCGGGCCCCATCAGGTTGACGGCGCCGCTACCGAAGTCCCCGATGTCGTCGGGCAGCGGGAAGGTGCCGAACTGCGCCACCGGGTACGTGGACCCGAGCGCGGACGGGCGCACGAAGATCCGACCCTCGAAGCCCGCGGGCAGCCGGGCCACGATGCCGTGCGCACCGATGGTCGCCATCAGTCGGCGCGAACCGGCAGCCCGCCGCCCACGCCGGGTGGCGCCGCCGCGGGCTGCCCGAACGGGAAGACGTCGTCGAGCGTGCTGGGATACAGGCTCGGATCCCCCGGATGGATCCCCGCGGCGCGCAGCACGTCGTCGGCCGCCGCCTCGCGGGCCGGCCCGTCGAGCGAGACCGGTTCGGGTCGTCGGCGCGTGGCTCCGGGCTCACGGTCGTGCTCGGCCCGCCGCACCAGTTCGGAAAGCTGGGGGACGGTGCTCGCCACCCCCTGCCCGACCTTGCGGCCCGTCGCGCCGTCGACCAGCACGAAGAAGGGCGACCCGGGCACCTGGTAGTCGAGCCAGGCCTCGGTGGACATGACGACCGGGACGCGACCCGTCGCGCGCGCCCGGACCTCGGCCGGCACCTCGCGGTCGGGCCCCTTGGTGACGATCACCACCCGGGTGCCGTCGGGCAGGTCCATGGCCCCGGGCGCCTGGAGGGCCTCCCAGAACGCGACGCACGTGGCGCAGCCCGAGGAGAGGAAGCCGAGCAGGGTGAGCCGGCCGCTGTTCGTCACCGCGATGGCGCGGGCGTCGCCGGCCGGCGTCACGCCCGCCACCGTCGGCGCGTCCCCCAATTGCGGCGTGCCGGCGGTCGGCCCCATCGACACCGGGGCCGGCGGCGCGGCCGCGCTGTCGCGGTGCCCGTCCACGGCCGTGGCGGGGTCGCCCACCCCCACCCCGAGCTCGTGGAGCGACCGCAGGATATCGGCGTGGCTGCGGAGGAGCCCGGCCACCAGGACGCCGAGCACCAGCACCACGAACGTCGACACCACGACGAGAGCGACCACACCGCCTCCTTTGGGGATCCGATCCAAGTATCCCCGGAGAGGGGTGGCAGGAGGGGGACCGCCACGGGCGCGGGGACGGGCCGTCGGGCATACTCCGGACGTGCCCGCGGACGACCTCTTCCTTCCCGAGCCCGAGCCACGGGCGGTGCGCTACACCGTGATCTCCGTCGACGACCACGTGGTCGAGCCGGCCCACACCTTCGAGGGGCGGCTCCCGGCCGCGCTCCAGGACCGGGCCCCCCGGATCGTCGAGACGCCGCAGGGGCACCAGGTCTGGGAGTTCGAGGGTGAGCGCTACACCCAGGTCGGGATGAACGCCGTCGCCGGTCGCCGGCCCGAGACGGTCCGGCTGGAGCCCTTCCGCTTCGACCAGATGCGGCGGGGCTGCTTCGACGCCGACGCCCGGGTGCACGACATGGACATCAACGGGGTGTGGGCGTCGGTGAACTTCCCGTCCATGATCACCGGCTTCTGCGGCCGGGTCTTCTTCGACGCCAAGGAGCGCGAGCTCGGACTGGCCTGCATCCGCGCCTGGAACGACTGGCTCTTCGAGGAGTGGTACACGCCGCACCCCGAGCGGATCGTGCCCCTCGGGATCACGTACCTGGCCGACCCCGCCCTCGCCGTGGACGAGATCCGCCGCAACGCCGGCCGCGGCTTCACGTCGGTCACCTTCCCCGAGCGCCCCCACGAGATCGGCCTGCCCTCGCTGTGGGACCGGGCGCACTGGGACCCCATCATTGAGGCCGTGGTCGAGACGGACACCGTCGTCTCACTGCATGTCGGGAGCTCCGGCCTGACCCCCGCCCCGCCCGGGGCCGGGATCGACCAGCTCCATCTCGGCGCCACCTTGTTCGGGCAGCTGTCGCTCACGGCGTGCGCCGAGTGGCTGTGGTCCGGCTACGCCCTGCGATTCCCGACCCTGAAGATCGCCATGAGCGAGGGCGGCATCGGCTGGGTGGCCATGCTGGCCGACCGGCTCGACAACATCGTCGACCGCTCCGGCTACGGCGCCGGCTGGGAGCTCCGGCCGGCCGAGGTGCTGCGCCGCAACTTCTGGTTCTGCACGATCGACGACCCCTCGACCATCGACACCCGCCACGCCATCGGGGTGGACCACATCATGGTCGAGGTCGACTACCCGCACGGCGACAGCACATGGCCGGACACCCAGGACGTGATCGAGAAGTGCTGGGGCCACATTCCGGCGCACGAGCTGCGCGCCATGTGCTGCGAGAACGCAGCCGCCCTCTACCGCCACCCGCTCCCCGACCACGTCCTGCCGCGCTGAGAGGAGGCGACCGTGTTCACGCCCACCGCCGACAAGCTGATGCCGGACCTCACGCCGCGCCAGGAGCTCGTCGTCCTCGCCCGCGCGCTGTGGCGGGAGGGCTACAACGACCACCTGGCCGGGCACATCACCGTGAACCTGGGCGACGGCACGCTGCTGTGCAACCCGTGGCTGCTCACCTGGGCCGAGCTGCGGCCGTCGCAGGTCCTGCGCATCGACCTCGACGGGCGCGTCGTGGAGGGCGACTGGCCCGTCCCGCTCGGCATCCCGCTCCACCTCGAGTTGCACAAGCTCCGTACCGACGTGGGGTGGGCGGTCCACAACCACCCGCTCTTCGGCACCGTGTGGGCCGACCTCGCCGAGGTGCCGCCGATCCTCGACCAGAGCTCGGCGCTCGGCGGCGGCACGCTGGCCCTCGTGGACGAGTACGAGGGGCCGGTGAACGACGCGGCCAGCGCCCGGCGGGCCGTGGAGCAGATGGGCGGGGCCTCCATGGCGCTCCTCGCCGGCCACGGCGTCTTCGTCCTCGGCGGCTCGGCCCGCGCCGTGCACCAGCGCGCCGTGGCGCTCGAGCAGCGCTGCCAGCACGCCTGGTACGCCCGCGCCGCCGGGGGCTCGGGTGCCTCCCGCGTCCCGCAGGCGTTCATCGACCTGGTGGCCCGGAGCGACGGCGAGGGTTTCCTCGGCTTCTGGGAGGCGGCCGTCCGGGCCGAGCTGGCGGCCCACCCCGACCTGCTCGACTGAGTCCGGGGCGGCCCCCGATCCGCCCCGGCGCCGCCGGTGGCCCCGGGCAAGGTGACCTTCGCCCCTGGTCGCCCGGGCGCTGGGGTGGATAGCTGGAGGGATGAGACCGTCGTCGTTCATGCGCCAGAACGACGCCTTCACCTGGTACATGGAGAGCGACCCCGAATTGCGCTCGACCGTGGTGGCGATCGCCTGGCTCCAGAGCGCTCCCGCCTGGGCGGATCTCGTGAGGCGGATGGAGCGGGCGACCCGCCAGGTTCCCTCGTTCCGCCAGCGGCTGGTCGAGGTCCCCGGTCACCTGTCCACACCACGGTGGACCACCGATGAGCACTTCGACGTGGCCTGGCACCTGCGCCGGGCCGCCGTCCCCGCGCCGCACGGCCGCGACCAGGTGCTCGAGCTGGCCGCGCTCGCGGCCATGAGCGGCTTCGACCGGACGCGCCCCTTGTGGGAGTTCACCCTGGTCGAAGGGCTGGATGGCGGCGGGGCGGCCGTCGTGATGAAGATGCACCACTCCCTGACCGACGGGATCGGGGGCGTGCAGCTCGCGGTGGCGCTCTTCGACTTCGACACCGAGGCCGTCGCCGGCCACCGGTCCGGCGACCCCCTGCCCGCGGCGCCGCCCGGCGAGCCGTCCGGCGGCCACCGGCTCGTCCTGGAGGCACTGGGCGATCGCGCCACCCGCCTGCGCGACGGAGTCCTGGACGCGGTCCGCCGCGCCCCGGCCGCCGGCGTCCGGCTGGTGCGCCACCCGCTCTGCGCCGGTGCCGACGTGGTGGAGACGGCGCGCTCCATCGGGCGCACCGTGCGCCCGCTTTCGAGCACGCTGTCGCCGGTCATGACGCAACGGGGGCCGGGGCGGGTCCTCCACACCATCACGGTCGGTCTGGACGAGCTCAAGCAGGCCGGCGCAGCCAGCGGCGGGACGCTCAACGACAGCTTCATGGCGTCGGTCACCGGCGGCCTGCGCCGCTACCACGAGCATCACGGCGCGACGGCCGAAGAGCTGACCGTGACGCTGCCGATCAGCATCCGCCAGCCCGGCGACGCGCCCGGGGGGAACCGGATCACCCTGCAGCGCCTGCGGGTGCCGCTGAGCGTGACCGACCCGATCCACCGGATGCGCGCCATCGGGGCCAGCTGCCGCGCCGCCCGCGCCGAGCGGTCGTTGGTGTTCACCGACGCCATCGCCGGTGCGCTGAATCTCGTGCCGACGGCATTCGTCGGCGCCATGCTCAAGCACGTGGACTTCCTCGCCAGTGACGTCACGGGGTTCCCGGAGCCGATCTTCCTGTGCGGCGCGCCGGTGACCGACTACTCCGCGTTCGGCCCGACCATCGGCGCCGCCCTGAACGCGACCCTCTTCTCCTACGCCGGGACGTGCTGCATTGGCCTCACGGTCGACACGACCGCGGTGCCGGACCACGAACTGCTCGTCGAGTGCCTGGCCGAAGGCTTCGCCGAGGTCATCGCGACGGCGCACCCCGACAAGGCGGTGGTCGCGTGCTGAGCGCCGCCCTCGACGTGTTCCGGCTCCGCCAGTACTTCGACGTGGTCACCGCCACCCGGCAGTGGGCCGACGGCATCCGCGACGATGCCGGGCTGCTCACGGACGTGCGACGGGCCGCTTTCCGGCTCCCGGGCGAGCGGCCGCGACCGGTGGAGCTCCGACCCTTCCCGGCCCCGCGGGCCTTTCGGGTGGACTGGCTGGAGGGGAGGCGCCTCGCGCTGATGGCGACGGGCGGGAGCGGTGCGCTCGCCTCGGTCGTCGGAGTGGCACGGGCGCTCGAGGAGGCCGGGGTGCGGCCGGCGGTGATCACGCTGTGCTCGGGATCGGCTCTGTTCGGGTTCCCCGTGGCCGCCGGCATCCCCGCCGAGGAGGTGGCCGAATTCGTGCTCGGCTTCCAGCCCGAGGACTACGTCGACGTCGACTGGCGTCGTCTGTCCACGCTGGTCCCGACGGCGGGGCGCGGCTTCGCCGGCGTCATCAGGGGCGAGCGGATCGAGGCGACGTACCGTCGCCTGCTGGGAGACATGACGCTGGGGGAGCTCGAGATCCCGGCGTACGCCCCGGTGTGGAGCGTGGAGGAGAACCGGCTCGACTACATCGGGCCGAAGACGCACCCGGACCTGAGCGTGGCGCGTGCCGTCCGCATGGCCGTCGCCCTCCCGCTCTTCGTGGCCCCCGTGCCGCTCGACGGCCAGCACTGGTGCGACGGTGGCCTGGTCGACATCTTCCCGGTGCGCCCCGTCCTCGAGGTGGAGGAGCCCTGCGACGCCGCGCTCGCGGTCAACGGCTTCTACCCGCCCGAATTCGCCGGTGAGGACGCGACCGGTTGGCAGGACCGGCCGGCCAGCATCCTGGCGGTGGCGAGCCAGGTGCGGACCTGTCAACAGAGCGAGCTGGCCCGGGTGAACCTGCGGCGGTTGCGGGCGGCCACCGACGTCATGATGATCGAGCCCGTGCCCTACGAGAAGGTCCGTGGCGTCGGCTTCTACCGCCAGTTCCTCAACCCCTCCGAGTGGCCGGACTTCATGCGCTGGGGCCGGGCCGAGGCCCGCCGGGTCCTGCACGCCCACCCCCCGCGCCCCGGCCGCCCCGCCGGCCGCCCCGCCGGCCGAAGCGGTCACACCGTGCCGAAGACCTTCGCCAGCTCGTAGGGGACGGGCGTGTCCAGCTGCTCGTAGGTGCACGACGCCGGGTCACGGTCGGGGCGCCAGCGCACGAACGACGTGGCGTGACGGAAGCGGTTCTCCTGCAGGTGGTCGTAGGAGACCTCGCACACCCGTTCGGCGCGCACCGGCTCCCACGTCATGTCCTTGCCCGCGTTCCAGCGGTTGGGGCCGCCGGGCATCCGCCCGCCCGCGCCCTCCGGTCCCCAGCCGGCCCAGGGGTGGCCCTCGAGGGCGCCGGCGCGCAGGGGCTCGAGCTCGTCCACCAGCTCGCGGCGGCGGGCCACGCTGAAGCCGGAGGCCACGCCCACGTGGTGCAGGGTTCCCCCGTCGTCGTAGAGGCCGAGCAGCATGGAGCCCACGCCGGCCCCGTCCTTGTGGGTGCGGAAGCCGGCCACCACGCAGTCGGCCGTGCGCTGGTGCTTCACCTTGACCATGGCCCGCTTGTCGGGCAGGTAGTGGAGGTCTCCCGCCTTGGCCACCACGCCGTCGAGCCCGGCCCCCTCGAAGCGGGAGAACCAGTCGTTGGCCACCTCCGGGTCCTCGGTGGCGGGGGTGAGGTGGACCGGCGGGCGCGCCGGGGCCAGCAGCGTCTCCAGGGCGCCGCGCCGGGTCGCGTAGGGCGTGTCCATGTAGGAGCGGTCGCCGTGGGCGAGCAGGTCGAAGGCGACGTAGGACGCCGGCGTCGACTCGGCGAGCAGGCGGATGCGCTTCTCGGCGGGATGGATGCGTTGGGACAGCGCGTCGAAGTCGAGGCCGTTGGGCCCGGCGATGACGATTTCTCCGTCGAGCACGCAGCGGTCCGGCAACTCGCGTCGGAGTGCCTCGACCAGCTCGGGGAAGTAGCGCGTGAGCGGCTTCTCGTTGCGGCTGCCGAGCTCGACGTTGTCGCCGTCGCGGAAGACGATGCAGCGGAAGCCGTCCCACTTCGGCTCGTAGAAGAGCCCGGCGTCGCGGGGCAGCTCGCGCGCGAGCTTGGCCAGCATCGGTGCCACGGGGGGCTGGACGGCGAGCGTCACCGGGGCTCAGCCATCGTGTGAGGCCGTCCAGGCCAGCAGGGTGTCCACCGACCCGCGGTTGACGATCCGCTCGGGGTCGAGCCCGGCGTCGGCCGCCTTCTTGCACCCCCGCGGGAGCCATTCGAGCTGACCGGGCGCGTGGGCGTCGGTGTCGATGCTGAACGAGCACCCGAGCTCGGCCGCCTGGCGCAGCAGGTCCTGGGGCGGGTCCTGGCGCTCGGGTCGTGAATTGATCTCCACCGCCGTCCCGGTGCGGGCGCAGGCGGAGAAGACCGCGTCGGCGTCGAACGTCGACTGGGGCCGCCCCTTTCCCGTGATGAGGCGCCCGGTGCAGTGGCCCAGGATGTCGGTGTGCGGGCTCTCGATGGCGGCGAGCATGCGTGCGGTCATCTGGGCGGAGTCCATGCGCAGCTTCGAGTGGACGCTGGCCACCACGACGTCGAGCTCGGCCAGGAGGTCGAGGTCCTGGTCGAGGGACCCGTCCTCGAGGATGTCCACCTCAATGCCGGTCAGGATGCGGAACGGCGACAGCTGCCCGCTCAGCTCGGCGAGCAGGTCCAGCTGCTGGCGGAGCCGCTCGGCGTTCAACCCGTGGGCGACGGTGAGGCGCGCGCTGTGGTCGGTCAGGACGAGGTAGTCGTGGCCCAGGGCGCGGGCCGCCTCCGCCATCTCGAGGATCGGGCTGCCCCCGTCCGACCAGTCCGAGTGGGAGTGGCAGTCCCCGCGCAGCGACTCGAGGAGCTCGCGGGCGGCGCCGTCGAGGCGCAGGTCGTCCGGCTCGCCCTCGCCTTCGAGCTTGACCAGGTAGTCGGGGACCCGGCCCTCGATCGCCTGCGCGATCGCCTGGGCCGTCGACTTGCCGACTCCGGGGATGCTCTGGAGGCGACCGGCCTGGGCCAGCCCGGCCAATTCGTCGGCGGGCATGCCGTCGAGCGCCTTGGCCGCATTGCGGAAGGCCCGCACCTTGTAGGTGTCGGCGCCCCCGCGCTCGAGGAGGAACGCGATCCGCTGCAACGCCTCGAGCGCGTCCACCGCCTACGCCTTCTTGGCTCGGCTCGGCGCGACGCGGGGCGGCTCGTCGGGCATCTTGGGGTACTGCGGTGGCCAGGGTGCGTCGTGCAGCCCGGCCGCCTTGTCCCGCTCGGCCAGGGCCAGCAGGGGCTCCAGCGACTGGGGCCGGGTGGCGATGTCGGCCCACGGGTCGCCCCGCCGGCGGACGAGGTCGGGCACGGTGCGGATGGTCAGCTCGTCGGGGACCACCGTCTCGACCTCTTCCCACGTGAGCGGCGTCGACACCTGGCCTCCGGGTCGGGGCCGGGCGAACCAGGCCCCGAACACCGTCTTGTGCGGGGCGTTCTGGTTGAAGTCGACGAAGACGCGGCTGCCGCGCTCCTCCTTCCACCAGTTGGCGGTGATCTGCCCGGGATGGCGCCGCTCGAGCTCGCGGGCCAGGGCGACCGCGGCGGCGCGCACCGCCACCGAGTCCCAGCGCGGCTCCAGTCGCAGGTAGACGTGCAGCCCGTTGTTGCCCGTCGTCTTGGGGTAGCCGCGCAGGCCGAGCTCGGCGAGCACGTCGCGGCAGAGCAGGGCGGCCTCCCGGACCTCGTCGAAGCCGATACCGGTCGTCGGGTCCAGGTCGATGCGCAGCTCGTCGGCGTGGGCGGGGTCGGCCGCGAGATAGGGCCACAGGTGCAGGCCCAGGCAACCGATGTTGACCGCCCACACCACGTGGGCGATGTCGGCGACGACCAGCGCGTTGGACGTGGTGCCGTTCGGCGTCGAGACGGTGGTGGACTCGAGCCAGTCGGGAGCGCCGGCCGGAATCCGCTTCTGGTAGAAGGACTTGCCCGCCGCACCGTCGGGAAAGCGCTGCAGCATGGCGGGCCGGCCGCCGGCCGTGTTGAGCAGGTGACCGCCGATCTCGAGGTAGTACGAGACGAGGTCGAGCTTGGTGGCCCCGAGCTCGGGGAAGTACACCTTGTCGGGCCGGGAGACGCGCACCTCGCGACCGTCGACCTCCAGCGTGCGCTCGTCGTCCCCGGACACCATCGTCGACTCTAGTGACGCCCGGCCGCACGAGCCCCTTGTCCCGCGGGGGCAGGGGACCCACTATGGGGGGGATGCCGCACGCGGGGTCTACCCCGCACCCGTCGCGTGCCGGCATCGCCGAGGGGGCTGGTGTGGCAGAGGATTCCTCGCAGTTGGAGATCGTGGTCCTCGAAGGTGAGGGCTGCGCCCGCATCGTGTTGCGCGGTGAGCTCGACGTCGCCACCGCCGCCCCCCTGAGCGCGCGGCTCGCCGCGGTCAACCGCTCCGGCGTCTCCGACATCACCGTGGATCTCTCGGGGCTGACCTACCTCGACCCCGCCGGGATCTCGCCGCACGTCGCCGAGCAGCAGCGGGCGACCGCGTCGGGGGTGACGCTGCGCCTCGAGTCGCCCAGCGCCTTCGTGCGTCGTCTCCTCACGGTCACCGGCCTGATCGACTACCTCGGCGTCACGCCCGAGGGCGAGGAGGGCGCCCGAGGCCTCAGTCGGGCCGGCGCCGGTGCGAGTCCACCGGCACGGCGGCCTTCCCCTCGGCCAGGGCGCGGTCGTCGGCCGCCACGCGGGCCAGGGTGGCGGCGCGCAGGCTGTCGCTCAGCGCGCTCCGCGCCGACGACCACACCCAGTGCATGGCGCAGACGTCGTCCCAGTGGCACGGCCCGCCGCGCAACGCGCACTCCGACGTCTCGATCGGACCCTCCAGCGTCTCGACGATCTCGAGGATGGTGATGTCCGCGGGGGCACGGGCCAGCCGGTAGCCGCCCAACGGGCCCGACCGCGAGCTGACCAGCCGGGCGCGCTGGAGCTCCTGGAGCACCTGTTGCAGGAAGCCGGTCGGGATGCCCATGGCCGAGCCGATGTCGGCGGCCTTGGCGTGCGGCCCCTGGTGGTTGGCGAGATAGATCAGGGCGCGGATCCCGTAGTCGGTCCGGTTGGTCGGCGTCAGCTTCATCTGTCCTCATTCTCCCCCCGGCCACCGGGTCGCTTGACCCATGGTCTGATCCTCTATATTCTAACTGTAGAAAGCGAAGAATAGGCGGGGCCTGCCGGCCTCGGCGCAACGGAGAAGGGAGGCCGCCATGTTCGGGAACTGCATGCGCCGCCCACTGGGTAGGGACTACGCCCGCGGCTGGCCCGAGGGGCCGGACCGAGAGGGGCAGCACCCCCTGGTGCTCTTCGAGTCCCCCGACGGTGCGGAGGCGCACGGCGTGTGGAAGCTGTTGAGCCGCCACGGCTACCGCATGACGTGGTGCCCGGGCCCCAAGGGCGGCTTCTCCCGGCAGTGCGCCCTGGCGACCACGGGCCACTGCCCCCTCGTGGACGAGGCCGACGCCGTGGTCAGCGCCCTCGATCTGGCCGACCCGCTCGACCGGGAGGTCGTGCGTGCGCTGCACGACGTGGAGGCGGCGGACAAGCCGGTCGTGGTCGTGGCGTCCAGGGGATCGGCGGCCCGCTGGGCCGAGGAATTGCCCGACTGCCGGGTGGTCGCGGGGCCGCTCAGCGCCAAGGTGATCATCCGCTCGCTCACCCTGGGAACGCCGGTCGGGGCACCGACGGCCGACTCGTAGGGCCGTGCTCCCGCCGGGAGCGGAGGCTCAGGTGCGCACAGACTGGAGGGCGTGCTGGGGTGAGAGTGCGATGCCGCGTGCCTCGAGCTCGTGCTCCAGGTGCTCGCGCTCGCGCTCGGGATTGGCGAACCGGTCCGGGGCAGTCACCACGTCGAGCGACTCGCAGAGCCGGATGAGCGCGCTGTCGTAGGAGAGTTCCCGGGCCAGCGCCTCGGCGACGGGCGCGGTCAGGTGCCCCTCCATCGCACAGAGCCTGGCCCGGGAGTGCACGAGGTCGGACAACAGCAGGTCTTCGGACCTGCGCTGCTCCTCGTCGCCGCCAAGAGCCCGCTCCAGCAGGTCGACGTACATGACCATCCTTCGATGGTGGGCGCTCCGGCGGTTCCGCCGATAGGGCAGAACGTCATCTCTTCGGGGGATCGCCCCGTGGGGGACCACGCGCCGGAACCCCCGTTGGAGGCTCGACGGGGCCGAGGGGCGCTAGTGCAGGAGCGAGTCGAGGGCCTGGTCCAGGCCGTCCTTCCACTCCGTGACGCCGCCGAGGGAGGTGACCTTCAACGGGGACGGCGCGGTCAGGACGGGCAGCGAGGTGAGGCGCGTCGTGCGCTCGCGGACCTGGGGTGAGAAGAGCCGCCCGAGATGCCGGCTGCGGTTCGAGCCGAACACGATGGCGTCGGCCCTGCGGTCCTGTGCCGCCTCCACGATCCGCAGCGGGACCCCTCGATACGCCGCGACGCGCACCGAGCCGCCGGCCCGCACGCCGGCCTCGGCGAGCTGCCGTACCGCCGCGGTGACCAGTTCGGCGGCGTCGTGGCGCGAGCGCAGCGTGAGGCCGTTGCCACCGACGAGCCTCTCGTTGACGTGGAGCACGTGGACGGCCGCACCCGTCCGGCGCGCCAGGGCGGCGGCGAAGACCGTGGCGACCTCGCCGGCGGGCGAGTCGTCGAGGGCGAGAAGGATTCGGTCGAACATGGGCTGCACTCCGGTCCCGGGCCGCTGAGAGCCTGTTTCCGCAATGTTAACGCAGCTGGGACCGTGTGCCCGGCTTGCGCCACCCCCTAACGTCTCCCGGTGTATGGCGAACTGCCTCGTCGTCCAGCACGTGGTGCCCGAGCCCGCCTGGGCGATCCTCGACGCCCTCACCCGGGCCGGCATTGGAGCCGACGTCCGCCGCAGCTTCGCCGGCGATCCCGTTCCCCTCGACGCCTCCGACCACGACGGTGTGGTCGTGATGGGCGGTCCGATGTCGGCCTGCTCGGACGACGCCTTCCCGGGCCGGCGGGCCGAGGTCGCGCTCTTGACGGACGCGCTGGCGCGCGGCGTGCCCACGATCGGCGTGTGCCTCGGTGCCCAGCTGCTGGCGCTCGCCGCGGGTGGGCGCGTCCACCAGGGCGCCGACGGTCCGGAGATCGGCTGGGGCGCCGTGGAGCTGTTGCCCGCCCGCCATGGCGATGCGCTCCTGCGAGGGCTCCCGGAGCATCTTCCCGTGCTGCACTGGCACGGCGACACCTTCGACCTGCCCCCGGGCGCCCCCCTCCTGGCGCGCAGCGCGCGCTATGCGAACCAGGCCTTCAGGGTCGGCCCTGCCGCCTGGGGGCTGCAGTTCCACCTGGAGGTCACGCCCGCCGCGGTGGACGGCTTCCTCCGCGAGTTCGGCGCGGACGCGGCCAGGGCCCCGGGGGGAGCGCCGGCCATCCGCCGCGCCACCGCGGGCGCGCTCGAGACGCTCAGCCCCTGGCGTGACCTGGTCTTCGACCGGTTCGCCGCCCTGGTCGACGCCGGGACCGGCGCGGCGGCACCGGATGGATCTCGGCACCGTTTCGCGGATATTTCTGACTCGTGAACTCTGACAAGTTCTCTTGCCTCTGAGGCAAGTCCGGCCCACAATCAGCCGATGGAGCTGTCAGAAGCCCTCACCACCATCGCCGAGAGCCTGCGCGAGGAGCGCACGCGGGCCGGCCTGACCCTCGAGCAGCTGGCGCAGCGCGCCGAGCTGTCGACCGCCCATCTGTCCCGGCTGGAGTCGGGGGACCGCCAGCCGTCGGTCGCCGCGCTGATCGCGCTCTCGCGGGCCCTCGGGGTGTCGATGAGCACGCTGCTCGGCGAGCGGCGAGGCGCACCCGCCATCGCGACGTACCCGCGGGGGACACCGACCCACGAGTCCAACGGCCTCACCATCGCGCCGTGCAGCGGCTTCCCGGGCTCCACCACGCTCGAGGCGCTGCAGATCACCGTCAGCCCCGACCGCGAGCCCCCGGAGCCGGCGCGCCACCGCGGTGAGGAGTGGATCTTCGTGGTCGCGGGTCGCCTGCGGCTCGAGTTCGACGGCCAGGTGCACCTGCTCGAGGCCGGCGCCACGGCGCACTTCGACGCCAACCGGCCGCACCGTCTCGGTGCGGAGGGCGGGCCCGCCGAGGTCCTGGTCGTGGCGGCCGACGCGCCGAACGACTTCCGCAACCACCCGCTGTTCAGCGCATCGATCACCGACCACTGACCCAACGACCCACTGAGCACCTGACCCACTGAGCACCTGAGGACGAGGAGACCCACCATGACGATGACGATGGCCGAGCTCGAGGGCACCGGGGAGAAGTTCTCCCTCGACAGCCTCATGGACGTGCGGGCGCGCACCCGCAAGGCCGTGCACCTGATCGCCGACCAGGTGCAGCCCGGCATGGCCGAGGAGGAGGCGAAGGCCATCGCCCGGGACACGCTCAAGGAGCTGGGGATGCGTCGCGGCTGGCACCACATCATCGTCCGCTGCGGTCCCAACACGACCAAGGACTTCATGGAGCGGTCGGAGCCGGGCGTCGTGCTCGGCGAGAACGACATCTTCTTCGTCGACATCGGGCCGATCTACGGCGACACCGAGGGCGACGCCGGCGACACCTTCGTGTTCGGCGACGACCCCGACCACCTGCGGGCCAAGAAGGAGGTGCGCCTCATCTGGGACCAGGTGCGGGACACCTGGTTCGCCGAGGGCATCACCGGCAAGGAGCTCTACGACCACGCCATCGACGTGGCCGGCGGCTACGGGTGGACGCTGAACATGGACCTGTCGGGCCACCGGCTCTCCGACTTCCCGCACTCGGCGCACTACGACGGGCCCCTGGCCGAGGTGGCGTTCCGCCCCAACCCGAACCTGTGGGTGCTCGAGATCGCCATTGCGCACCCCGAGCGGACCTTCGGCGCCTTCTACGAGGACCTCCTGCTGGAAGACCAGTCGTTCCCGGGCTGAGCCTGCCGCCTTTCCACTTCACCCACCCCTCGAGCACCACGACAAAGGAGAAGCGATGACCACGAGTGCCGGCACGAAGGATGTCTCGGCGATGAAGAGGATGCACGGGTTACGACCGAACGCCCTCGGGCTGCCCGCGCTGTTCGCCCAGTCACTCGCCGTGATCTCACCCACCATGACCGCCGTGCTGATCATTCCGCTGGCCTTCGCCAGCGCGGGGCAGGGCACGTGGCTGGCCTACGCGTTCGGCACCGTGATGCTGCTGTTCGTGGTGTTCTGCCTCAACCAGTTCGCCAAGCGGTCGGCCTTCGCCGGCTCCATGTACGCCTACACCGCCAAGGGCCTCGGGCCGAGTGCGGGCGTCTTCTCCGGGTGGACGCTCATCTGGGCCTACTTCTTCATCGCCGTGGCGGGTATGTGCGGGTTCGCGGTGTTCTGCGCCCAGTTGCTGTCGGCGCTCGGGTACCACGGGTCGGTCCATCCGATCGTCTTCTTCGCCATCAGCGCCGTGGCCTGCTGGGTCATCGCCTACAAGGACATCCGCGTCTCCTCCATCCTGACGATGGCGCTCGAGGCGGCCTCGGTGGCCTGCATCACCGCCTTGGCCTTCGTGATCCTCTTCAAGCACGGCTTCTCGGTCGACACCAAGCAGCTGTCGCTGAGCGGCGTCAACGTGCGGGGCATGGGCCTGGCCGTGGTGGCCTGCATCTTCTCCCTGGTCGGCTTCGAGGCGGCGACAACCATGGGTGCCGAGGCGAAGAACCCGCGGCGCAACCTGCCGCGGGCCGTGATCGCCAGCCTGCTCATCACCGGGGCGTTCATGGTCTTCATGGCCTACGTCGAGGTCGGCGGCACCTCCAACTACGGCGCAGGGTGGGCCTCGGCGCCGCTCAACTACCTGGCGGTGGCGTACAACGTGAGCTGGTTCCGCATCCCGGTCTCCATCGGCGCCATGGTGAGCTTCTTCTCCCTGTCGCTGTCGTGCCTCAATGCGGGCTCGCGCATCATGTACCCCATGGCCCGACACGGCATCTTCTCGGGCCACCTGGGCAAAGCGCACGCCACGAACCGCACGCCGCACGTGGCGGTGACGGTGTACATCGCGATGATCTTCGCCCTGCCGGCGTTCCTGATGATCTTCACCAACCCGCTCACCGCCTTCGGCGACGCCGGCACGCTGGCCGCCTTCGGCTTCCTCGTGGCCTACTACCTGATCACGGTGGCGGCGCCGGTGTACCTCAAGAAGCTCGGCGAGCTCAGCTGGCGCAACGTGGTCCTCGCCTGCATCGCCGTGCTGTGCCTGCTGGTGCCGACCATCGGGAGCTTCTACCCGCAGCCCCCCTACCCGGTGAACCTGTTCCCCTACGTCTTCCTCGGATGGATGGCCGTGGGGGCGGGCTGGCTGTTCTTCGTCAACCGCCGCCAGCCGGGGATCCTCTCCGACATCGAGGCGGACCTGGAGCGGGCACCCGAGCTCATGGAGGAGGACGTCGAGGTCCCCGAGGTCGCGCCGCAACCCGTCATGGCCTGACCTTCCCGCCCGCCCCAGCGGTCGCCGGGGCTCTGCAGGCGACCCGCCCGTGCTCTCCCGGGCGGGTCGTCTCGCGCCCGGGGGCGGCGTGGATCTCACCCCCGTTTCTGGGACGTTGCGGCCTCGTGAACTCTGGCCCGCGCTCCTTGCGCCGGGGAGCGGACCGGCTCACAATCTGCCCCACGGGAACCGGCGCTCGCAGAGGACGGGAGCGTCGAGCCGCCCGAGAGGGCCTTCACCGCCTGCGGTGACGGCCTGCAGTGACGGATCGGCAGCACCTCAGCGGTCACTGAGGCCAGTAGGCGGCCCGCCCGACTCCCCCCGGGCGGGTCGTCTCGCGTCCGGGCCCGGATCAGATGTAGTCGGCCAGCCCCTCCCAGCCCTGCGGCGGGGGTGCCAGGCGCCAGAACTGCTCGGGGACGCGGCCCTTCATGCGGGCCGAGAGCGCGTGGTCCCGTTCGAGCGGCGCGATCTGCGAGGTGTAGCACCAGATGGCGCGACGTTTGCGCTCCTCGTCTGGGACGTGCGGGACGATGGCGGGGGTGGGCCAGGGGTGCGAGCGCAGCAGCTTGGCCACCCGCCAGGCCAGCAGGCCCGGGATGTGCTTGTAGCCGTGGTCCTCGTAGCAGAACCACTCGCGCTCGGGCTGCTCGGTCCGCGCCAGGAGGCTGGCCTCGTGCACCATGACGTGGTCGGGGTTGCCGAGGCCCATGGGGAAGAACACCGAGGTGGGGTCGAGCTCGGCGATGGTCGCCGCGAGGACGGGCGCCACCTCGTCGGGGGTCGGGCGCTTCTCCGGCGCGAGGTACTGATGGTCGGCGAAGTCCAGCCAGCGGTAGCCCGACTCGAGCACCGACATGGCGGCCACGTCCTCCTCGCGGCGCACCGCCACCACGTCGTCACCGGCCACGAAGCCACCCAGGGCGTCCCAGTCGGACGGCTCCTCGGGATAGGCGGGCGGGCGCCCACCGAGCACGGTGACGACGGTCGTGTCGTCGTAGCTGGCGATGAGGTGGCCGGCCCCCATGGCGGCGTCGTCGAAGTGCGGGGAAAGCACGAGGATGCGCGCGAACGCCCCCGGATCGACTTCGCCCCAGGTCGGCTCTGCGAAGGTGGAGGTCACCGCCGGATCATACGGGCACGTCGTCGATCTCGCCCGCCACGTGATGGCGGAACACCGGCATGAGCGCGCCGATGACGGCCGCGCCCACGATGCAGGCGAGACCGCCCGAGATCACCGAGAACTCCACGCTGGTCAGCGTGGCCACGGCCCCCGACTCCATGTCACCGACGCGCGGGCCGCCTTGGACGACCGCCATCTGAATGGAGGACATGCGGCTGCGGAAGCGCTCGGGGATGGATGTCTGCAGGATCGTGTTGCGCAGGACGGCCGAGATCACGTCGGCCCACCCGGCCACGGCCAGCAGGACGAGGCCGACCCAGAGCGTGTCGACCAGGCCGAACACCGCGATGGCGGCGCCCCAGACGCAGACCGCCACGATGACGGCCCAGCCCTGACGGCGCAGGTTGGCGACCCAGCCCGTCGTCACCGCTCCGATCAGCGCCCCGACACCGGGTGCGGCGTAGAGAAAGCCGAGGGCGATGGTGCCGCCGCCGAACACGGAGGCCGCCATGGCGGGGAACAGTGCCCGGGGCATGCCGAAGACCATGGCGTTGATGTCGATCAGGTACACGCCCTGCAACGCCTGGCGCGAGCGCAGGTAGCGCAGCCCCTCCTTGGTCGATTCCCACGGCGACAGTCCACGGGCACCCTCGTGCGGGGGGATGGGCCGCAGCATGGCCGACGTGATCGTGGCCACCACGAAGGACGCCGCATCGAGCGCGTAGACCAGCGGGAGCCCGATGCCGAGCAGGAGACCCGAGAGCGCGGGGCCGACGATGACGCCCAGCTGGAAGACGATCTGCGTCATGGCCGCGGCGGCGGCGAAGTGCCGGCGTTCGACCATGCTCGGCACCGCCGCCATCCGGGCGGTGTTGGAGAAGCCCATCAGCCCGGCCGCCAGCGAGCTGACGACGTAGAGCACGACGAGCGACGGGTGGGCCACGGCGGCGTTGACCGCCATGGCGCCGCTCGTGAGCATCATGGCGGCGGCCGTCCAGATCATGATGCGGCGCTTGTCGACGGCGTCGCCGATGGGCCCAGCGGAGAGGGCCCCGAAGAGGAACGGGATGAGCTGGGCCAGGCTGATCGCACCCACCTGCAGCGTGGAGTGGGTCATGGAGTACACCTGATAGGGGATGGCCACCACGGTCAGCTGCGTCCCGATGACGGAGACCAGCTGCCCCGTGAACAGGAGGCGGAAGTCGCGGCTCTCCCGCAGCGGGGTGGTGTCCACCAGGATCCGGCCCGGCATACGGGCAGCCTACGGTCGGTCCCGGCGCGCCGGGTGAGGGCCGCGCCAGGTCAGGACAGCTGCTGGCCGAGGTCGCGCACGGAGATGTCCCAGGCGGCGGGCCAGTCTCTGGTGCGCAGCAGCGCGTCGCTCCCGCCGTCGCAGAACACGACGGAGCCGCAGAAGAAGGCGCCGTCGGGGCCGAGCAGGAACTCCACCAGCGCGGCGATCTCCTCGGGCCGGCCGGGCCGCCCGACCGGGATGGGGAGCATGTCGAGCAGGGGACCGGCCTCGGGATCGGCACGCATGCCCGTGATCATGGGCGTGTCGATCATGCCCGGCGCGATCGCGTTGAGCCGGAGCCCGGCCCCGGCCCACTCGGGCCCCGTGGCCTGGCGCCTGACCCAGTGGGCGACCGCCAGCTTGGTCGCCGGGTAGGCGGCCATGGCCCCCCGGGCGTCGGCGATGCGGGCGCTCAGCTCTTCGTCGTGGGACAGGCAGGCCTCGACCAGGTCGGCGGGCACGCCCGGCTGCACGGTGGTCGAGTTGGAGCTGATGGCCACGGCCGCGCCGCCGGGGACCAGGTGCGGGCGCAGTCCGTCGAGCACGTCCACGGTTCCGAAGTAGTTCACCGCGGCGAGGAGGGATCCGGCGCGGCGCGGCTCGCCCGCCAACCCGGCGCAGGTGACGATGCCCCCCAGCGTCCCCGCGCAGCGTTCGGCCGCCTCGGCGACGGCCCGGGCGCGCCCGTCGGGCGTCCCCAGGTCGGCGACCACGTCGGCCTCGGCCCGGTCGACGCCGACCACGTCATAGCCCGCGGCGCGCAGGCGGGACGCGGTGGCCGCGCCGATCCCCGACGCGGCGCCCGTCACGACGACGGCGCGCTCAGGCAGCGCGGCGCTCCTTCAGGACCGCGAGTGCCTTGTCGGCGTGGGCGCCCATGGACACCTCGGTGTGGATGACGTCGAGCAGCGTGCGGTCGGTGTCGATGACGAAGGTGATCCGCTTGTTCGGCAGCCATTTGGGGCCACCGCGCTTCGCACCGAGTTGCGCGGCCACCGAGAAGTCGGGGTCCGACAGGAGGGGGTAGCCGAGAGACTCCTTCTCGTCGAACTGCTTCTGCTTGGCGACGGTGTCGGCGCTGATGCCGACGCGCTGCGCTCCGACGGCAGCGAACTCGGCCTCCAGGTCCCGGAAGTGGCAGCTCTCCTTCGTGCAGCCATAGGTCATGGCGGCGGGGTAGAAGAACAGCACGACCGGCCCCTCCGCCAGGAAGCCGCTCAACGTGCGGGGCGTGCCCGTCTGGTCGGGGAGCGTGAAATCGGGGACGACGTCGCCAGTGCGCATCCGCCCAATGTAGGGCGAAGGGCCTCGGTCGTGCCGGGCTACGGCTCGAAACGGAAGCCCACGCCCCGGACGGTGACCAGGTGGCGCGGGTTGGCCGGGTCGGGCTCGATCTTCCGGCGCAGGCGCTTGATGTGGGTGTCGAGGGTGCGGGTGTCGGTCAGTTCCTGGTCCCACCAGAGCCGATCGATGCACCAGTCACGGGTCACGACCTGCCCGCTGTGCGCCATCAGCAGGGCCAGCAGGTCGAACTCCTTGCGCGACAGGTCGACCTGGGTCTCGGCGACCGTCACCTCGCGCCGCCCGGCATCGAGCCGCACCGGACCCACGGTGAGAACCTCCTCGTGGTGCTCGGCCACGGCCACACCGCGGCGCAGCACGGCACGCATGCGGGCCACCAGCTCGCGCAGGCGGAACGGCTTGGCCACGTAGTCGCTGGCCCCGAGCTCCAGGCCGAGCACGATGTCGACTTCGGAGTCGCGTGCGGTGACCATGATGATCGGGACGGGTTTCAGGCTGCGCATCTGCTGGCAGATCTCGATCCCCGACTGGTCGGGCAGCATCACGTCGAGGAGGACCAGGTCGGGATGCACGCGGTGGAAGAGCCGCAGGGCCTCGTGCCCGTCCCCGGCGCTCTCGACCGTGAAGCCCTCTCGCGTCAGGCCCGACGCCAGGGCCTGACGGTAGGACTCCTCGTCGTCGACGACGAGCACGACGGGACGGTTGTCGCGCGGCGGCCCGATGACCGGGGCCCGGCCGGTGGTCGCCGGTGCATTCGCGATCGCCACGTCGTTCTCAGGCAGCGTCGTGGGGGACCCGGGGCGGCGTCAGGAAGCGAGCGGCAGGCGACGGCGGCGGATGGGGGGTGGATCGCACCGACGTCGCCTGGGCACGCGGGGAGGCGACTACCCGCGCGAGGTTGATCAAGGCTCCGATGATCCCGGCGCGCGCCGGGCGCGCCGGACGGAGCGTGATGACCTCGGCCAGGGTGTCCTGGCCGCGATGGCGGCCGGCAACGGCTACGGAAGAAGCCCGGCCGGCGCGTGACAGGTGCTGATCGGTGGTCGCCATCGGTCCTCACGCTACGGATCCGAGGTGAACGTGCCGTGAAACGGGTGCAACCGCCAAGTGTTCTAAAGATGAACTCTTCAACGTGGCGGCCCCGGCCCGGGCGTTAACCTCCCCAAGACACACGAGTGGGAGGTGTCTGATGACCGAGGCGATGGGCCACGGCGTGAACCAGCGCAAGTCCATACAGATGACGCCCGGCGAGGTCGAGGCGTTCCTCGCCGAGCGACGCGCCATGACGATGTGCTCCATGTCCCCCGACGGGTCGATCCATGCCGTGGCCATGTGGTACGGATTCCTGGAGGGGTGCGTCACGGTGGAGACCAAGGCCAAGTCGCAGAAGGTGCAGAACCTGCGCCGTGACCCCCGGCTCACGCTCCTGTTCGAGGACGGGGACTACTACGAGGAGCTGCGCGGGGTGGAGCTGGTCGGCAAGGCGGAGGTCGTCGACGACTCCGACAAGCTCTGGACGCTCGGCCTCAGCGTGTTCGAGCGCTACTACGGGCCCTACTCCGACGAGCTCAAGCCGTTCCTCGAGACGATGCTGCACAAGCGGGTGGCGGTGAAGCTGAACGTGGAGCGCACCGTGAGCTGGGACCACCGCAAGCTGGGCCTGCCCCCGACCCGCCCGGCGAGCCCGTGAAGATCGCCGTGCGCCAGGCCGTCGCCGTGGCGCCGGCACGGGCCATCGCCGCCTACGCCAACCCGGCGTTCTACATCGGGCGGCCGGGCCGGGACGACATCGCGGTGGTGGAGGTCGTCCGCCACGACGACCTGGGCGAGCAGATCCTCGTCGAGGTGCGCTTCGCGTTCACGGGCTCGCTGTCGGGTGCGGTGCGCAGGGTGATCGACCCCGCCAAGATGTCGTGGGTCACCCGGACGGAGGTCCGACCGGCAGACATGCGCACGAGCTGGACGGTCCTGCCCGACCACTACCCGGACCGCCTGAGCGCCAGCGGGAGCTACCGCTTCGAGCCGGGGGACGACGGCCCCGACAGCACGGTCGTGCACGTCGAGGGCGATCTCAAGGTGCACGTGCCGATCGTCGGCCGCTCCGTCGAGAAGGTCATCGTGACGGACCTGCGCCAGTACATCGTGGACGAGGTGACGAGCATTCCGGGGCTGGCGCTCTGACGTTCCGGCCTCCCGGCTACAGGCACACCTTGAGCATCTGCGTCATCCCGTCCTCGATGGCGCCGGTCAGCACGTCAATGTCCTTCGTCGAGTCGTAGTCACCGGTCACGCCGAAGTTGACCTCGCCGTCGTAGGAGAAGATGGCGATGCCGAGGCGGATCTGCCCGCCGAGCGGCACGTAGGGGAAGGCACGCACCATGCGCCGGCCGGCCGCGTACAGCGGGAACTGCGGTCCGGGCACGTTGGTGGTGACCGTGTTCACGTTGCGCTGCCCCGCCCTGGTGGCCAGGCGCATCCCCAGGGCCAGCAGCATCGGCGGGGCGAAGCCCGACATGGAGGTCAGCGCCTCCGCAGCCACCGCCTGATTGGAGTCCTTGAGGTCCTTCATCTGCTCGCTGATGGTGTGGAGCCGCAGGACCGGGTCCTCAATGTCCACGGGGAGCTCGGCGAACATCGCCGAGACCTTGTTGGCGAACGTGCCGTCTCCGACGGCCCGGCCCGACTCGTCGCGCGGCCGGACCGAGACCGGCACCAGGGTGCGCACCACTCGTTCGACGTCCTCGTCGCGCGACAACAAGAGCTCCCGGAACCCGTTGGTGATGCAGGCGAGCACCACGTCGTTGAACGTGCCTCCGAGCGCCCGGCGCACGCGCTTGATGTCGTCGACCGACGTCGTGGCCCAGGCGTAGCGCCGGTGCGGGCCCAACGGCCCGTTGAGGCTCGAGAGCGGCGTCGGCCGCACGAGTCCGCTGAGCGCAACGAAGCCCCCGGCCACCTCGAGTGCCGCGTGGGCCATGCGACGGACGACGCGGGCCTGCGCCCGCGCCGCGCGCAGCTGCTCGTAGGGCGAGCGCACGATGTTCTCCAACGCGTCCACCACCAGTTGGAGCCCCGACGGCAACGGTTGGGGCACCCAGTCCGAGTGCTCGGGCTTCGGGGCGTCGGCACTCAGGTCCATGAGCACGGCGAGCAGGTCCGTCCCCGACACCCCGTCGACCAGCGCGTGGTGCGTCTTGGCGATCATGGCCCAGCGCCCGTCCTCGAGCCCCTCGATCACCCAGATCTCCCACAGGGGCCTCGCGCGGTCGAGCTGCTGGGACATCACGCGGCCGACGAGCTTGCGCAACTCGCTCTCGCCCCCCGGGGACGGCAGCGCGGTGTGTCGGAGGTGGTACTCAATGTTGAAGTGCGGGTCGTCCACCCAGACCGGCCGCCCCAGCTCGAACGGGACGAAGCGCACCTTCTGGCGGAAGCGCGGGACCAGGTCGAGTCGGGCGTCGACCATCGCCACGATGTCGGCGTACGGCGGCGGCGGCCCCTCGAAGATCGCCACCGAGGCGATGTGCATGTGGGACACGTGGTCCTCAATGTGGAGGAACGACGCGTCCAGAGGGCTCAATCGATCAGGGCTCATCGACCCTCCCTTCAGGGCAGTTCCGGCCCCGAACGCTACTACCGGGGGTCGCGGACTTCCCGGGGTCAACCGGCGCTGGCCGCGGCGATCGGGGCGCCGAGCGAGGCCAGCAGCGGGGAGCCGTCGATCTGGTCCACGGTCTCCGCGTAGGCGGCCTCGATCACACGGGTGCTGCGGTCCTCCGCCATGGCCCGGAGCCCCATGGCGCGGCGGGACTCGGGGCCGGGTTCCAGGCTCACCACGGCCGTGCCCGCGTCCTCGAGCCGGGAGATCTCTCGCTCCAGCCGGCGGTGCACCGAGCGGCGCAGGAGGCCGTCGGCCCCGTTGGCGGCGCCGCGGGCGGCCGACATCGACGAGATGATGACCACCAGGTCGAGGCCATCGGAGCGCACGACGTCGGCGTTGGTGGCCGAGTGCACGCCACCGTCGACGTACTCGGTCTCCTCAATGGTGACCGGTCGGAAGTAGCCCGGAATGGCGCACGACGCCAGGACCGCCGGGGCCAGCCGTGCCGGCGGTGCGCCGGGCCGGCCGAAGACGACGCGGGCGCCGTCGGTGCGCCGGACGGCGCAGATCCGCAGGCCGTCGGGCCAGTGCCCGCCGATGTGCTCGTCGAGGCCGCGCGCCCGCTCGGAGATGTCGACCTGTCCGCGCGGCATCAGCGTGATGGCGGCCACCTCGGGGCGGAAGGCGAGCGGGCGGCGGGCCGCCCGCGTCAGCAGTGCCGGAGAGGGCAGAGCCCAGGGCCGAAGCAGCGAGCGCACCGACGGGGACGGCAGAGGCCCGGCCTCGGAGGGGAGGATGCGCTGGAGGATGGCACCGCCACGGCGCGAGGTGGGCATCCCGTAGAGGGAGGCCGCCAGGTCGGTGGCGGGCACGCCGACGCGCAGCGCCGCCCCGGTGACCGAGCCGGCCGAGGTGCCGACGACGACGGAGGCGCGGCGCGGGTCCCACCCGGTTTCCCGCTGCAGCGCGGCCAGGACGCCGGCCTGGTAGGCCTGGCCGACGATGCCGCCGGCGCCGAGCACCAGGCCGATGGCCGGAGCCTTCCCGCCCCCGGACCCCCCACGGATGACCCTCATCACCCCCACTTCTTACCTGGTTTGCCCCGGTGTCCACCGGGAGCCCGCCCCAATGTGGCGCCCTGGCTGGGCGGGGTCAGGCCGATTCCCCAGGTGACACGGGCCTGGCAGGTCGTCCGAGCGATCCGCCGGCCACCCACCCCGAGGGGCGGCCGGAGGGCTGCACCGCCCCGGCACACCCGCCGTTACTGTCCGGGACTGACATGGGCGTGACCCGCGACGACCTGCACCGCATTGCGGCGCACGTGCTCGGCCGGCGCCGCTTCGCGGTGAGCGGCCATTTCGGCCTGCGCGCCAGTCCCGGGGGCCTGGCCACCCCGGCGTTCGGCCCCGAGCCCGAGGCCTTGCGTCTGGCCGGTCGCTCGCTCGTCCGCGAGGTGGGCACGCAGTGCCGGTCGATGTCGTTGGACGGCGCCACGCTGGCCGATGCGGCCCGCTTCGCAGGCGCCGACCTCGGTACCGACTTCTCGGCCGGCCCGGCGACGCCGCCGCTGGGTTCCGTCGACACCCCCTTGCAGTTGGACGCCGAGGAGATGGACGGGCTCTTTCGGTGGTTCGACCTCGGATGGCGGGTGCTCGACGCCGTCACCTCGGACGCACCCGTTGCCCGCGGCTGGACGACCGTGCAGCTGTGGCCCGAGCACTTCGATGCCGGCACCGCCGTCGACCTCGGTGCCGGCGGCGGCATCAACCTTGGATTCTCGGGCGGTGACGCCTTCTCGGAGGAGCCGTACGCGTACGTCGGACCCTGGGACCCCGGGCGGCCGGGTGACCCGGGGTACTGGAACGCGCCGTTCGGGGCGTTCCTCCCGCGCTCGCAGGCCGGCGACGAGGACGCGTGTGCGGCCTTCCTCCGCACGGGCCTGGCGCGGCTGGCAGGGAACTAGCGCGTGCCGGTCCCGCTCCCCACCGCCGAGACGGTCAACCTCGTGCCGCCGGACGCGGCAGAGACCCAGATGATCGCCGACGGCGTGGCGTCCGCCGCCTCCGGCCGCGACGGGCTGCTCCCCGTGCAGCGGGCGATCCTGGTGGCGCTGCTCCCGGCCATGACGGGTCATCCGGTGACGTTGACCGATCGTCCGACCGTCACGGCGCGCCAGTTCGCCGAGGCGCTGGCGCGGCGCGAGCTCGGCTTCCGTGCCCGCATGGTGCAGTCGATGCTGCTCTGCGCGCTCGTGCGTCACCCGCTCCCCGACGACGTGGCCGACAGCGTGGCCGCCTACGCGAGCGAGATGGGTGTCCACGACGGGATGGTCGATGTCGCCCGCAAGTTCGCCGCCGGCTCACTCGGCTTGGCCGCCTTCGACTTCGCCCGCAACGGCTACGAGGGCGCGTGGAACGAGCAGGAGGCCTCCGCCGCGGTGCACTCCACCCGGGTGCTGCAGGAGGCCTGGGAAGTCTCCGCGGCGGACCCCGGCCTGGCCGCGCGCTGGTCCTCACTGGAGCACCTGCCCCCGGACTCGCTCGGTCGCAAGGTGTGGGAGCTCTACCAGGCCCGCGGGTTCACCTTCCCGGGAACGCCCGGCTCGGCGCCCCCGCTCCTGGCCCAACACGACTGGGTGCACGTGCTCGCCGACTACGGCACGACGGTGGAGGCCGAGGTGGAGGTGTTCGGCCTGATCGCCCGGGCCAACGACGACATGCGCGCCTTCTCGCTCCTGGCCATGGTGATCTCCCTCTTCGAGACCGGCTATCTCGCCACGGGGGCCGGGCTGTTCGAGGCCTCGCCGGGCCATCTCTCGGCGAGCCCCACCATGGCGGTCCGACTGGCCGACGCCATGCGGCGCGGCGCGCTCTGCCACGACCGCGAGACGGGGTCCGACAGCATCGACTTCCTCCGCATGGACTGGTTCGCCGTGGCCGACCGGACCTGCGAGGACGTCCGGGCACGCGTCGGCCTCGTGCCGAAGTCAGAGGAGGCGGTCGCGGCGGGCTCGGTCGGTCCCTGGGGGCCCGGTGGGATCAGCCCTTTCCAGATGAACGCCGGCCGGCAGCTGGCGGACGCGCGCGGCCTGCCCTACGACGCCCATGGCGCCTCCGTCTGACGATCACGACTCCAAGAAGCGCAGGACCGCCAGCACCCGGCGGTGGTCCTTCTCCGACACGGGCAGGTTGAGCTTGGCGAAGATGTTGGCGACGTGCTTCTCCACGGCGCCCTCGCTGACGACCATGGCGTGGGCGATGGCCGCGTTGGACCGGCCCTCGGCCATGAGCTCGAGGACCTCGCGCTCGCGGGGCGTGAGCGCCGAGAGCGTGTCGGTCCGGCGCGTGGCGCCGAGCAGCTGGGTCACCACTTCGGGATCCAAGGCCGTACCTCCTATGGCGACGCGCTCGAGCGCCTCGACGAAGTCGCTGACGTCGGCCACCCGGTCCTTGAGCAGATAGCCGATGCCGGCGGCGTCGTCGGCCAGCAGGTCGGCGGCGTACCGCGTCTCGATGTACTGCGAGAACAGCAAGATGCCCAGGCCCTCGTGGCGGGCACGCAGGTCGAGCGCCAGGCGCAGGCCCTCGTCGGTGAAGGTGGGCGGCATGCGGATATCGATCACGGCGACGTCGGGCGGGTTCTGGGCCACGGAGCTGCGCAACGCGTCGGGATCCCCGACGGCCCCCGTGATGGCGAAGCCGCGATCGACCAGCAGCTGGACGAGGCCGTCGCGCAGGATGGCCGAGTCCTCGGCGATGGCGACCCGCAGCGCGCCGACCATCACGCCGTCAGCGGGAGGTCGACGGTGACCACGGTCGGTCCGCCGTGCGGGCTGACCAGGTGGAGTCGCCCGTCCACCGCGTGCACGCGGTCGGTGAGGCCGCTGAGGCCGCTGGACGAGGAGCCGACCCGCGAGAGCTCGGCCCCGCCGAGCCCGTCGTCGCGCACGACGAGGCGCAGCCACGTCCCCTGCTGCGCGCACGAGACCGAGGCCCGGGACGCCTGCGCGTGCTGGGCCACGTTGGCCAGCAGCTCGGCGACGCAGAAGTAGGCGATGGCCTCGATGGCGGGGGTCGGCCGCGTCCGCAGGTCGAAGGTGATCCCGGTCGGGACGGCGCTGCGGGCGGCCAGCGTGGTCAGCGCACCCTCCAGGCCGATGTCGAGCGCAGGCGGGTGGATGCCACGGGCGATGTCGCGCAGCTCGGCGATGGCCTCCTTGGCGCCGCGGTGCGCCTCATCGACGAGCTGGCGGACGCGGTCGAGATCGACGGTGTCGGCGCCCTCGAGCTTCTCCTTGGCCATGCCCAGGCGCAGGGCGAGGGCGACCAGCTGGGCCTGGGTGCCGTCGTGCAGGTCGCGCTCGATTCGCCGCAGCGTGGCCGCCGAGGCGTCGACCGTCTGGGTCCGGGCGTACTCGAGGGTGCGCACCCGGGTGGCCATGGGGTCGGGTCCGAGCAGCGTGCGGATGAGAAGGCGGTCGACGGTGACGAAGCCGCGCGTCACCCAGGGGGCGGCGAAGAAGAAGATGGCGCCGAGAATGAAGACGCCGATCTCGTGGAAGAAGCCCGCGGGCTGGAACCAGAACTGACTGCCCGGAATGAGACCGCGCGCCAGCCCCCAGACCTGGAGGCCCCCGCCATCCCGGTTGAAGAACGGTCCGGTGAGGCAGGCGAAGGCGTCCCACCACAGGCTGACGGCGACGAAGACGCCGAGGATGGTCCAGGGAACTTTCACGGCGAAGTAGGCCACGGCGCGCCAGCCCACCCGGTCACGCAGGGAGGACTGCAGCCACCCCAGGAAGCCGCGGCGACCGGCGAAGGGCTCGGGATCCTCGACCGCCTCCCCGAGCATGGAGCGGGCCAGGCCGCGCTGCCAGCCGCCCATGCCGCGGGCGCTGCGGAGGGACAGGGCGAGGAGGGCCAGGCCGAAGAAGGTGATGGCCAGAACCACGCCGGCGAACATGGTGAAGCCGACGAAGGCCAGACCGATCCCCGCCAGGCCGCCCGACACGAGGAAGAAGGCCAACTCGGACCACGGCCGCTTCGTGAACGGCTCGCGCCCGATGCGCTGCGTCAGGGACTTCAGGAACACCGCGTGCTCCTCGCTGATGGCCAGCGAGAGCTCCTTGCCCCGTATGCGCACGTGCACGCCCGTGTCCCCGGCCTGCTCCGCCATCAGGCGTCCCGCCGGTCGAGGACTGCGGCACCCAGCATCAGGGCAGCCGCGCAGGACGTCACCATGAGCACGGTGCCGATTGTGACCGATAGGTCGCCCGTGTGCTGTGCGACCACCGCCGAGACCGGGTTGCCGAAGATGAACTCGGGCATGTCGAGTGGGGACTTCCCGCCGCGGCGGTCCGCCACCGCCGTGAGGCCGACGCCGCCGGGCGCGACCGGGAAACCGAGGATGTCGACGGCACGGCTGCGCCCGTCGTGCTCGGTCAGTCCGTCGGTGACGATCATGGGGGCTGGCTCCCTTCCGCGGCCGCCGGGCCGCTGCCCTGCCAGCATGCGGGGCTCGGCGCTCCGACGGAATGCCGCTAGCGGGCATCCCGGTGCTGGTGCTAGCCCCCGGCCCGGAGCGCGAGGGCGTCAGCCCGCGGCGGGCGACCCGGGCCAGGCCGGGTACGACGGCGCCCGGTCGGGGGGCGTCGGGTAGCTCGTCACCGACCCCGGCAGCGAGAACATCGGGACGGCTCCGTCGGGCACGGTCCCCGCCTTGTAGCGGGCCCCGCCGTTGACGTAGCGCATCAGCCCGCTGCCGGTGACGCCCTCCTCGTCCTGCCCCTTGGCGGTGGCGTCGTACCAGATGAAGGTGTAGTCGGCCGGCGACGAGTAGCTCGGCAGCGGCGCCGCCCCCTGGTAGCCGTAGGCGTCGAGCGGCGTCGTCGGCCCGCCCCCGGCCGGCGGGGCGCGGAAGAGACCGGTCGTGAAGGTGGACGGCGTCAGGTCGGGGCCGGCCAGCTGGACCCCCTCGAAGAACTGCTGGATCGGCGGGATGATCGCCGGCGCCGCCAGCGAGGGCGGTGACGTGTTCGCCCCGTACCACCAGCGGTAGATGCGATCGGCGTCGCCCGTGGCGACCGGAGTGGGGACGCCGAGGCTGGTGACCCCGAAGGCGTGCGACCACTCCGACTGGTCGTAGTAGCGCCCGAGCGCCGACGTGTCGGTCAGGACGATCCCGGTGATGATCCACTCGGGGGAGTAGCCGATGGTGGCGGCGGCCCGGGTGAGGTAGATCGGCATGATGGGATCGCCGGCGAAGATCACGCTGGTGGCCCCCGAGGTCTTGAGCTTCTCGGCGATGGTGGCCGCCTGTGTGGGCAGGGTCGTGAGGTCGAGCGTGTACTGCAGGTCCGTGGGTGAGGCCAGGCGCACGTGGCCCGCCCGCAGCTTCTTGGTGAGCGCCGCCGTCAGCTCGGCGGTGCCGGGTGCGGGAGGCTCGGAGGTCTCGCTCACCACGATGAACTTCCGGGGGACCGTGTGCAGGGACGGGTCGCCGGCCCAGATGGCGGGCTTGTCGTTCAGCTTGGCGATGACGTAGCCGATCGTCTCGTAGAGCGACGTGTCGGCCGTCGGCAGGTTGGCCCACTGGAAGGGGGCGTTGAGCGTGATCTCCCCGTAGGTGCTCGAGTCGCCGCACCCCATGCAGAACACGTGCAGGCGAGCCAGCTCCTCCTCGTAGGCCGAGGTCTGCGCCGGCCCCCCGATGGAGGCGAAGGCATGGTCCTGCTGGGCGACGCTGACGGCGTCGGCATGGGCGGCCACCGGGTCGTCGGCGGCGCCGGTGGCGTTGAACACGATCAGGTTGATGTGGCGCCCGTACGTCTCGTACACATGGTTGAACAGGGCCACGTAGTCCTGCACCGTGGCCAGGCTCTGCGCCGGCGTTCCCGCCGCGCCCTGAATCACCGACGTGAGCCCGCCGGGCTGGGCCTGGTAGTAGACGAGGTTGACGGCGCTACCCGACACGCCGCTCGAGGTGGCGCCCCCGTTGTCGGTGCCCTTCACGACCGGCACGCAGGGCGGGGCGTAGACGCTGGGCATCTTGAGCCGCCCCGTCCGGTGGTCGCACTCGGTGCCCCAGTCGTAGTCGGCCGTCTTCCCGACCTTGGCGGCGGCGGCGTAGGTGAGGGGAACGGTCGAGCGTGCCGTGGCCCGCTGCCCGCTGCCCGACGTCGTCGAGGTGGACGTGGTGCCGTTGCTCTCGTGCACGGTGGCGAGGGTGCCGGCGGCGACGAGTGCGGCCACGATGAGGACGACCGGCCCGGCGATGCGCAGGCGGCTCACCCGCGGCCAGGGCCGGGCGCTCGGTGGCGGCTCCGTGTCGGTCATGGCGGGTCCACCTCCGTCGTGTCCGTCGTGGTCGCCGCCGGACCCGAGCGGGTGAGCGCCAGCGGGTCGGACCCCAGGAACGCCTCACCGACCGCGGGCGACTCGAGGACGTCCCGGGGAGCGCCGCTCGCCAGCACCGCGCCGCGGTCCATCGCCACGAGGCGGTCGGCCAGCTCGGCGATGAACGCGATGTCGTGCTCGACGATGAGCATGGTCGCATCGAGGCGGTCGCGCACGGTGCGCAGCAGCTCCACCATGGCCTCCACCTCGCGTTGGGCCACGCCCGAGGAGGGCTCGTCGAGGAGGACGACCGTGGGCTGCAGCGCCACGACCGCCGCCAGGTCGACGAGCCGGCGGGAGCCCGTCGAGAGCTCGCTCACCAGGTTGTCGGCGAAGCGGCCCAGACCGAACATGTCCATGAGCTCGTCGACCCGCGCCGTGACCGCCGCCTCCGTCCGCACCTGGGCCGGGAGGCGGAGCACGGCGTTGAACGGGTCGCGCACGTCGGTGAAGCGCTCGAGCGAGACGGCCAGCGCGTCCCGCACCGTCAACCCCGAGAAGAGGCGCGAGTCCTGGAAGGAGCGGCCCAGCCCGAGCCGGGCGCGGGCCGACGCCGTGCGCTCGGTCACGTCGAGCCCGCCCAGCTGGACCCGGCCGGTGTCGGGCCGCAGGAAGCCCGAGATGACGTCGAAGAGCGTCGTCTTGCCGGCGCCGTTGGGCCCGATGATCCCGACGATCTCCCCGTGGGCGGCGTGCAGGGTCACGTCCCGGAGCGCGGCGTTGCCCCCGAAGGCGACCGAGACGCCCCGCACCTCCAGCTCGTCGGTCCCGTTCCGGGTGCCGGGTGCGGGCAGCGCCGATGCGCCCAGGGAGTCGGAGGCCTTCTGGAGGTAGATGGACCAGAGCAGCTCGGGGTGCGCCGCCAGCTCGCCGGCCGAGCCGGAGAACCGCACGGCACCCGTCTCCATGACGTAGACGCGGTCGGCCACCGAGACGGCGACGTTCATCGACTGCTCGACCAGCAGGATGGCGGTCCCGGCCCGGCGCATCGACTCGATCGCCCCGAGCAGCTGCTCGACCACGAGCGGGGACAGCCCGAGCGAGAGCTCGTCGATCAGGAACAGCTTGGGGCGGGTGATCGTCGCCATGGCGAGGGCCAGCATCTGCTGCTGACCGCCCGAGAGGTTCCCCGCCCGTTCACCCCGGCGGGTGGCCAGCGAGGGGAAGGCCGCCATCGCCTCCTCGATCATGTCGGCATCGCGCTCGCCCCGCCGCCGGCCCTGCCACGCGGCGGCGCGCAGGTTCTCCTCGACGCGCAGGTTGGGGAAGATCCCCTCCCCGCCGGGCACCTGTGCCACGCCGAGCCGCGCGATCTCGTCCGGCGGCAGGTGGGTGATGTCCCGGCCGTCGAAGACGATGGCGCCGTGATCGGCTTCGACCACGCCGCCGATCGCCCGCAGCAGCGTCGACTTGCCCGCCCCGTTGGTGCCGAGCAGGGCGACGATCTCCCCCTCGTCGACCTCGATCGCCACGTCGCCGAGCACCGTGACGCCGTCGTACCCGACGCTGAGCCCGCGCACGGCGAGGAGCGGCAGCCGGCCGGCGTGGCGGTCCCGCAGCATCTGGGCCCGGGTGCGCATGGAGGTCCACACGTTCTGCACGTCGCGCTCAATGAGGCCGCCCGCGCTGGCCACGATGAGGCCGCCGATGGTGAAGATGGGGACCAGGATCAGCAGCCCGTAGCGGAAGCCCACCGCGTCGCCCAGCGCCCCGACGCTCGGCAGGACCAGGAACCCGGGCAACACGAACAGGGCGCCGATGGAGAAGCCCACCGAGCGCACCCGGGCCGGGATGGCCAGGGAGAGCGAGGCCAGGACGCCCGGGCCGACGATGGCGAGCGAGGCGTCGATGCCGGCGTTGCCGATGAAGGCCAGCGGGACGTTCGGCGCCAGCGCGAACAGGACGGCGAAGGCCGCCGCGATGACCGAGGCCACGGCCAGCATGCGGAAGACGAGGCCGATGTCACGCTTGGCCAGACGGGTGGCGATCACCGCGCCGACGGCCAGGCCGATGAGGTCGAAGACCTGAATCGGCGCGATGAGGTAGGCGCGCTGCACGGCGTCGAGGTGGAAGGTCTCCTGGTACTGCAGCGAGGCGAGCGAGGTGAAGCCGGCGATGGCGGCGGCCAGGAAGGGCAGCGCGATGAAGATGCGCCGCAGCACGCCGATCTTCCACACCGTCCGCCAGGCCTCGCCGAGCGACGGCGGCGTCTCGACCGGGATGTCGACGGCACCGTCGCCCGTCTCGCCGGCCGCCCCGGCCCCGCTGTCGGTCACGAGCGCCGGCTCGGGCCCGTCGTCCAGCGGTGCCGGCTCGCCGCGTTCGGAGGCGAGCATCTGCTCGGCCAGCTCCACCTGCTCGTGCCGCCCGCGGGCGGGCTCGCGCAGGCGCAGGCCGATGATGACGACGATCACGATCGGCACGGCGAAGAAGAAGAAGGGCGCGCGCCACGACCAGACCGAGGCCAGCCCGGCGCCGAGCAGGACGCCGACGATGGCGCCGATGCTGATGCCCGAGCGGTGGGCCGAATAGACGCGCGGGCGGACCGGGACGGGGTAGTAGTCGGCCAGCAGCGAGTTGTGGGTGGGGAAGATCACGGCCTGCCCCATGGAGACGCCGACCAGCATGATGGTGGCCACCACGACACCCTGGGACGCGCCGAGGCCGATGGAGAAGCCGGCCCCCACGATCGCCCCGATGAGCGCAATGCGCACCCGGTTGACGCGGTCGGCGAGGACGGCGACGGGGAGCGTGCAGAGGAGCGCGGCGGCGCCGGCGATGGCGACGATGAGGAGGATGCCGGCGTTGGTGAGCCCGAACGCGTCGCGGATGTTCGGGGTCAGCACGTTGAAGGCGCTCTGGGTGGCCTGGTCCAGCAGCTCGATGCCGAAGAGCACGGCCAACGGGAACAGCGTGACCCCACCACCGAGCTTGGCCAGCCGGCTCATGGCGCCAGCACCGGGTCGATGGGGCCGCCGACGCCCGGCGCGGCCGTGCCCTTGTGGCGGGCCAGGGCGTCGAGGGCCCAGTCCCGCAGGTCGGAGCAGAGGCCGGCCAAGCCGCGGGGGAAGAGGATGAGCACGACGAGCACGCCGAGCCCGGCCGGCAGGAGCTGCCAGCTCGGCGGGAGGAAGATGGTGCTGCCCTCGACGAGCGCGGCGCCGAGGATCGCCCCGAGCGCCGAGCCGAGCCCGCCGACGGCGGTCGAGGTGAAGACGAGCAGGCTGACCGGGACCAGGAACGGGGTCTCGACGTACTGCTGGTTCACGACGAGCAGCAGGCAGCCGCCCAGCCCGGCGATGAAGCCCGAGACGCCGAACGCGGTGAGCTTGGCCCACATGACCCGCACCCCGTACCCCGACGCGGCCCGCTGGTTGGCCGGCAGCGCGCGCAGCACCCGGCCGGTCCGGCTGTGGCGCAGGCCGTGCATGGCCACCAGCACGAGGACGAGCACCCCGAGGCAGAGCTCGAACACCGAGGCCTGCGAGGTGATGGCGAGCCCGAAGAGGTAGGGCACCCCGATCTGGCCCTGGGGGATCCAGGAGAACTCCGCCCGCACGAGGAGGTAGCCGGAGGCGGCGAGCGCGAAGGCCAGCGTGGTGACGGCGGCGAACATCCCGTCGAGGCGGAGCGTCGGGATGCCCACCACGACGGCGACCGCCGCCGCCGCGGTGCCGGCCAGCAGCAGGGCCAGGCTCAGGTCCCAGTGCCAGTCGAGCAGTGCCACCGCGCCGACCGTGGCCCCGACGGCGGCGAAGGACATCTGGCCCAGGCTGACCTGGCCGGACCAACCGGTCAGCACGACGACCGAGCAGCCGACGATGGCGTAGGTCACGAGGGCGGAGACGCGGATGAGCTCGCCCGGGCCCATCCACAGCGGCAGTGTGCACGCGGCGGCGAAGGCGACCAGCGCGCCGGCGGGCGTGCCGACCCGGACCTCGGTGAGGTCCTTGGCGGCGGCGGGCAGGTCGCGCACGCTGCCGGCCAGCGACAGCGTCGTCTCGGACTCGCGGTCGTGGTGGCGGGTCAGGAGCTGGCGCACCACGATGGCGGCGAAGACGACGGCGGCCAGGACGGCCAGGCCAAGGGCGGGGTTGGTCGGGTCGTCCCACGCCACCCCCTGCTGCAGGATCCCGAGCGCGACGGCCGACGCGGCGATCACGGGGAGCTCGGTGAAGTTGCCGAGTGCCAGCGCGGCCAGGGCGGTGACGAGCGCGGTCAGCCCGTAGGTCGGGTCGAGCGGGAGGCCCAGGATCGCGGCCTGGAAGAAGATGGAGACGAAGGAGAGCACGCCCGCCACCACCCAGGTGATCGACTGCAGGCGTCCCACCGGGATGCCGAGCATGGAGGCGCGGTCGCGACGGTCGCCCGCCGCCTGCACCGCGATGCCGATGTCGCTGCGCGTGAACCAGATCCACACGCCGGCCAGGCAGGCCAGCGACACGACGACCGCCACCAGGTCGTTGGCGTCGAAGACGATGGGCGCAATGTGCCAGGTGAAGTGCCAGGGGAAGGTCACCACCGCGCTGGCAATGGGCGTCTGGCCCCACAGGCGCGGGATCAGCAGGCTGAGGACGACCAGCAGCTGGGAGAGCCCGATGGTGGCCACGGTCAGGATGAGGCGGGGCGAGCGCCGGAAGCGCCGGACCACGAGGAACTCGGCGATCGCCGTGAGGAGCACCGACGCCACCAGGCCGGTGGCGAGGCCGGCGAAGTAGTTGACGCCGGAGAAGGCGACCAGGCCGACCGCCAGGACGGCGGGCGCCGTGCCGAGGTCGCCCTGGGCGAAGTTGATGATCTTGTTCAGGCGGTAGGTCAGCCCCAGCCCGACCGCCATGAGGGAGCCGAGCAGGCCGAGCACGGCGCCCTGGATCCACACCCCGAGCGGCACCGGGAAGAGGACGAGTTGCACGGCGAGCACCGCGGCCACGGAGACGACGGCGGCGACCGCCGTCGCGCTGCGCTCGGGGAGGCCCACGGCGGCCCTCAGCGACTCAGGCCCTTCTCATGGGGTCGTGCCTCGTACCGCAACCGCATGGCGAACGTGCCCCCCCGGGTAGCTCACTGGTCGACCTGGCACCTGCTGGTTCTGCTCGTGGCGGGCCTCAGGGTAGTGGTCCGGGGGTGGCGCGCCAAGGGTCCGATCCGTGCGTGGCACACGGCCGTCGTCCCGTGGAGGGCCAGCGCGGCATTCGGGGACATCCCTGAGTCCGGCGCGGCGCGGCTCGGGGTCGGACCAGGGTCGCGCCGGATTCACGGTCGGCCCGGGTTGCGCCAGGCTGGCAGCATGGAGTCCGCCGTCCCTCCCACTTCGACGAAACGAGGCAGTGTGGCGCTCACCGACCAAGCAGCTCCCGCACCGCGGGCGGACACCGCGGCCGCCCACGCCGTGGACCTCCGCAAGACGTACGGCACCGGGCAGGCGACGGTGCACGCGCTCGCCGGCATCGACGTCACGTTCGCGCGGGGCCGCTTCACCGCCGTCATGGGCCCGTCGGGCTCGGGCAAGTCGACGCTGATGCACTGCATGGCCGGCCTCGACCGGCCCACGTCGGGGCACACGTTCGTGGGCGACCTCGACGTCGGGGCCCTCGACGACAAGGGTCTCACCCAGATGCGGCGCGACCGCATCGGCTTCGTCTTCCAGTCGTTCAACCTCGTCCCCACGCTGACCGCGGGCGAGAACATCACGCTGCCGGCCGACCTCGCCGGCAAGAAGGTGGACACGGAGTGGTTCGACTACCTGGTGGGCCAGCTGGGCATCACCGACCGCCTCAGCCACCGGCCCACCGAGATGTCGGGCGGCCAGCAGCAGCGCTGCGCCTGCGCCCGGGCGCTGATCAACCGGCCCGACCTGATCTTCGCCGACGAGCCCACCGGGAACCTCGACTCGAACTCCTCCGCCGAGATGCTGGCCTTCCTGCGCCGCTCGGTCACCGAATTCGGCCAGTCCATCGTGATGGTCACCCACGACCCCCGCGGCGCGTCCTACGCCGACCGGGTCGTCTTCCTGGCCGACGGCGCCATCGTCGACGAGATGGCCGACCCCACCCCCGAAACGGTCCTGGAGCGGATCGGGCAGCTGGGCGCCTGACATGTGGCGGGTCACGATCAAGGGGCTGCTGGCCCACAAGCTGCGCCTGGCCCTGACCGCGCTGGCCATCGTGCTCGGGGTGACGTTCATCGCCGGGACGTTCGTCCTCACCGACACCCTGCACAACACGTTCGACACGCTGTTCGGGAACATCTACCAGAACATCGACTTCCAGGTGCGCGGCGTGGCCCAGTTCGGCAGCGGCGGGACCGCCACGCGCAACCCCGTCCCCGAGTCGCTGCTGGCCAGCGTGCAGCGTGTCCCGGGCGTCGAGGCCGCCGACGGCTCGGTGACCGGCTACGCCCAGTACATCGGCCACGACGGCAAGGCCATCTCGACCGGCGGCGCGCCCAACCTCGGCCTCTCCTTCGACCCCGACGCCCAGATCTCCGCGCTCCGGCTCGTCCAGGGCAGGGACCCGACGACGCCGCACCAGGTGGTGATGGACCTCGGGACGGCGCAGAAGTACGACTTCAAGGTCGGCCAGCCGGTGCGGATCCTGTTGCAGGGGCCGACCCAGACGTTCACCATCTCCGGTCTGGCGCGCTTCGGGACGGCCGACAACCTGGCCGGGGCCACGCTGGCCGCGTTCGACACGCCGACGGCCCAGAAGGTCCTGGGTTCGGTGGGTCAATTCGACACCATCAACGTCGTCGCCCAGCCCGGCGCCGACAAGGCCCAGGTGCAGCGCGACATCGCGCGCGTCCTCCCGCACGGCGTCCAGGTCGTCACGGGCCAGACCGTGGTCAACGAGGCGACGAGCGCCATCGGGCAGGCCCTGGGCTTCCTCAACACGGCCCTGCTCGTCTTCGCCTTCATCGCACTGTTCGTGGGCGGCTTCACCATCTTGAACACCTTCTCCATCACCGTGGGCCAGCGCACGCGGGAGCTGGCGCTGCTGCGCATCGTCGGCGCCAGCCGTCGCCAGGTGTTCCGCTCCGTCCTGGGCGAGGCGGCCATCGTGGGGCTGGTGTCGTCGCTGATCGGCCTCGGGCTGGGGGTGCTGGCCGCCGTCGGCCTCGAGAAGCTGCTGAGCGGGTTCGGGGTCACGCTGCCGTCCGGGCCCCTCGTGTTCGAGGCGCGCACGGTGATCGTCTGCATCGTCGTGGGTGTCGGCGTGACCATGGTCTCGGCCATCAGCCCGGCCCGCCGCGCCGTCCGCATCGCCCCGGTGGCGGCGGTGTCCGCCCAGCAGACCGAGGAAGAGGTCCCCCTGCGGCGGCGCTTCACCCGTGGCGGCATCATCACCGTCATCGGGATCGCCCTCCTGGCCTGGGGGCTGACCGCCCCGGCCATCGCGCTGGTGGGCCTGGGTGCCGTCGGCATCTTCGTCGGCGTGGCCATGCTGGCGCCCGCGGTGGCCCGGCCGATGGCGAGCGGCATCGGCCGCCCCCTGGCCCGGCTGCTCGGTGTCTCGGGCCGGCTCGGCCGGGAGAACTCCATGCGCAGTCCCCGGCGGACGGCGCAGACGTCGTCGGCCCTGATGGTCGGGCTCGCCCTCGTCTCGGCCATCGCCGTGTTCGGCGCGTCCCTGTCGAAGTCGGCCACCGCCAGCGTGGACAACGCCATCAGCGCCGACCTCATCGTCTCGACCACGAGCGGAGGAGGAGGGAACGGGAACTTCAGCGAGGTC
>Ga0181526_10000508_pt1 | contig 40945 bp, 33 predicted proteins | sample PEATcosm2014_Bin_35_FD_119750 | JGI IMG/M metagenome (GOLD analysis project Ga0181526, IMG submission 119750) | Peatland microbial communities from MTU Mesocosm Facility, Houghton, MI, USA - PEATcosm2014_Bin06_30_metaG | ecosystem: Environmental > Terrestrial > Soil > Wetlands > Peat | place...
CGACACTGTTCGAACCGTTCGAGATCTTGCGCCATTCGAACCAGGAAAGTTATAGAAAAGAAAAGGGAAACGGCGGGTCAGGACGCGACTTGGAAATTTGGCTCCCCGAGCGCGACGCAGATCCGAACACGCGTTTGGAGAATGTCGATGGGGTGGTTTTCTCCGGTGGTGTTAACCAGCGAACTATTTGCCAAAGCAAAGAACGGTTACGACGCGAGGAGCAAAATGGCCCACGGCAATTGGGGCCCCACAACTCAAAATACTGATGAAGCCATGGCCGTAACCGGCATCACTGAGGAATTCGTGAGGCGAGCGTTGACTCGCCTGCTTCAGGATGACGACACCATAAAACAATTCTGTGGGAAGAACCGGGACGCCTACCTGGATAACCTGCCATTCGGCGAATCCATCGGCCACCCCGGCACGCAGCGTTGAGGTTTTCTCTCGGCCCTAGCCTGACCGTATTTCGGGGAGCGGGACCGAAAAACGTTCGGTTCCGACTGCCTCGACTGTGATAGTGTAAAAAGATACTGACGGTCGGCTATGTTGATCCGAGGGCTTTCCTTGATGGTAGCGACTGTTTGCTGCGCACAGGGTGCCGATCCCTTCAGCCTTGTCGGTACTGTGGTCAACACGACGGCCCCGGACAAAACCGTGGCGGCGCCGGTTCAAATGGTTTTCGGTCAAGACGGCACATGCGTTCTCACCATTTCTCCGCCGCTCATAGGGTCGGGTGCGTGCGCCATTAAAACTTACGACGAGAAATCCGGCCGCGTTGAAATCACTTCAACGGGAGCCGTGAACATTACATGGACCGGCGCGGCAAAGGGGAATTTCATCAGCGGCTCCTATCGCATTGACGCCAGCGCGCAATCCGGCAGCTTCTACCTGGCAATAGTAGAGCAAGTCCAACAGCCGGCGAAGCCCGCTCCTCAAACAGTCCCGCGCCCTATTCCCCGGCCTGACGCTGGATGTGTACCCGCCATCGAATCGGCCATTACCGGCGAGGTTCACGGCTGGGATGGAGAAACGATTTTCAAATTGGACAACGGACAGATCTGGCAACAGGCGGAATACGACTACACGTATTTCTATGAGTATCATCCTGATGTGACGATTTACCAGACGAGGGCTGGATGTCGCATGAAGGTGGAAGACGAAGACGAGACCATTGTGGTTAAGCGGATCAAATAGGTTTTTGGAGCTTTGGTGTAAAGAACCCGAACATTCCCTGGCGACGCTGATTTCCGATATCCTTCAAGTGTGATAGACCCTGCAGAACTGGAAGAGATGTTGTGCCCGGATTGCGGGAGGCCATTCGCAGCTGAGCCCGTCGATGGCGAGCCGAATCGCTACCAATTCGTGGGGTGCCGCTGCGTCAAAGAAACGTTCGATTTGCCAGAGGCAGTCGGAACCGTTGGCGTTCGAGGCGGATTGATGTTTTTCGTCCGCAAGAAGGTCGGAAACACTGCTGAAACGTTCGATGTGAAAGTCGGGGCCGACAATTGGGTCACGGCCGAGTTTCGAGACACGACGGGCCGTTTATACCGGTACAAGCTTTGCAAGAACGGTGACTTCGTGCCGGAGGGGTTTATCATGGCGAATCCCCGCAAACATTATTCGGGGACGCCGGGAACGGAAGGGCACATGCGGTTTCTCCTTTCCGAGACGCTTTCTGACCCTCAGATTGATGTAGTCCTAAAGGCAGCGCGCGACAATCCGGCATATCCGGCTACGTAGTAATGCCTCCGGCAGATCCTCGGATGCCGCCGCTTCGCCGGGCCGTCGTCGTGTGGAGTTCCGGCTTGCGGCCGCGCCGATCCGCTCCGGGAAAGCCCGCGCACTGTCCGGCACTGCACCAGACGATCGGCCCACCTGTCCGCTGACGGCGGCGGAGGCTAAGCCGCCCGAGGTCGACGGCCCATCAGAATGTCGAACAGCGCCTGATTATGGTCGATGTGGTGCGTGTTGAAGCCGGTGATTCCCATCCGCATCTTGCCGAACTCCGGTTGCAATACCGCGTCGATCTCGCGGCTCTTGATGTTGCCGAAGCAGTACTTCGTGGTGCACGCGGCCTGACCCATGTTCACTTCAGCCGGAGCCGGCGGGCGAGGCTGTCTTGTGCGCTCGACGCGCGGCAGGATATGGAGGCACGTGGTCGGCGACACTGGCAGGATCACCTCGACATTCGGGCGCGCGAAGCCCTGTCCCCAAGACAGCGTGTTTCGCTCTGTCCGCTCGAACGTCACTACCGGCGCGTCGCCAATTACGAACGGATGCGCGGCGTCCGTCGTCATGATGCCCCACTGACCGTCCAACATAGTTTCGTCCGGGAAGCCCATCATCGTTTCGAGTGTCTGGATATAGTCGCGCTGGGCTTCGTCGGGACCGGAATGCTGCGCGATTGTCTTCTCGGTCGCCTCGATCACTTCCTGTTTCGTGACCATACGCCGGAGACGATATCCCCGGCTAATCATATCCATGGTGTACCGGGCCGCGAGTTCCGTCAGCTTCTTGTCATCCTTCAGCAGCGCCCGGAACGCATCCACCTTCGTCTTCGCATTTACCGCGCTTGCCGCCTGACGAGCGACGGATCGGGTGAACAGCATCCGGACGTATCCCGCCAGCAGGTAGATGCGCCGTGAATCGAGGAAGAACGTCCGGCGGCCGATTATCTCGATAAACTCGTTTACCGGGTCCTCGAATTCCTGCTTCAGCCGCAGTTCGATTTGCTCTTCCTTTGCGGCGTTCACCGGGTCCGCGAAATGGCCGTCCCAAGCTGTTGCCCTTCCGGGCGAGGCTTTCCACCATGGCGGGATGCCCTTCTGATATTGCCAGAGCCGCTTGGATTTCGTTCGCGGATCGTCGTATGCGAACTGTTCGAGCAGCTTTCTGGGTACGGTATGGGAGAACATTTGTGGGCTCGCCTGTAGTCTCCATTTTAGCGTGTGTTAACCGAAAGCGCACCGTTCGCCGGAGATACTGAGAGTCCTGCTCTGAGAACCCTGTCTGTGCAGTCACCGGGCGATGTTGCCAGATCCGAGAGTGGCCCGCCACCGGGGCGACATAGCCCAGTTCGGCAAGGAAGTCGGCCGGAGATCCCTCCGCGAGTTGGAACCGTGATTGCGCGGGGAGAATTGTGTCCGCCGTGTCCGACGAGATTGCTGCCGGTTCGCTGTAAACCCACGCCGGGAGCTCGAAAACCGCAGCCCGAGACGGCGACCGCGTTAACTGCGTGGCGGCACTCTCTGGAGAAACGGAGAATGTGGGCAAATTCGCCGCACTGGGCGCGCGCAGGACCGTCCCGAACGACTCTCCGCTGCGGGAAACGGAGAACGGGATCGTCTGGAAATGTATGCAGGAATTGGGTGTGGAAGAAGGCCGATGGCGTCAACAAACCGGGCAGTCGGCGTTCGTATGGAAACAGTTTGGCTCCCCATCGTGGACACGTTTCGAACTCTTGTCCAGAACCAGGTCCTGCCGGTCCGGGAGTTGGCGTTACGGTAGTCGCGCCCTCCCACGCCCCGGCAGCGCACTCGGCTTGCTCGGCACGTGACTTCCACGGCATCACGTTGCGCCCTCGCGCGGTGGGCGGCAAACGCGGAACCATTGGCGACGCTCAACTCGTCAGGAACAGGACTCGAACCTGAAAAGGACGGTTCCAAGGGGTAGCTCCGCGTGCTAAGTGGTTGTGTTTTCAGTGTGCGCCCGGGGCCATCATCCATGCCGTACCGGCGGGTTTTCCTGGGAGTCTTGCACGGAGGAAGCATGCCTCACGCAAGTCCGCCGCTACGGACGCCGCCCGCCGTTTGAGCCCCCCGCGCGTACCGGGCGGCCGTGTTGCAACCGGTGCTGGCCGTTTGGCCCCATGGACCGGACGCCGTCGGCGGGCGCGCCCATGGGAGATTCAGCCCAGATCAAAAGATCAAACATGTTCACCGCCGCCGCGACGCCCTCCGGATACCGGTTATCACTACGCCGATTCCCTGACCCGCTTGGGTTCCGAGGGAGATTACTGGAATGGCTGTTCAGTCCGAGCTATTTGACTTCGATTTCATGCTGGCACACCCCCCAACTGGCTGATACCGGAGGGCATTCCGCGCGCTTTAGCGCGCATGCCGTGCGGTCCCCGCTGAGGCGCGTCCCCCTAATCCTAATCGACGAGCGAGACTTCAACGTTCGGTAGCCAGTACTGTAGCTTCTCCACGAACCACTGAGCGCGTGCGAACAGGAACTCCCTGTAGTCGGCTGGCGTGAAACCCGGTTTCTCGATGTAATCGCGTGGGATCAGGTGAGATTCCAGAATGTTCTCGAAGTTCTTCACCGACTGGAAGGACTTGAAGTACACCAGTGGGTTCTGGTCGCTGATCTGAATGTTCGTCCGTGCGCGAAGGAAGCAGATGTTCATGAGGCTGTCTATCGAGGCGTCAGCCGGCAGACCGGAGACTTGGGCCAAAAACTTCTGCGGATAGATATGGTGCAAATTCGGCGCCTGAGACAGCAGCAGATATACGTTGTCAAGAACGTCGGCACTGGGGTCACTGAAGTCGATTGGACCCTGGTTCGCGAGAAAGGCCAGGACCGCCCTGCTCAACGAATTGCGATGATTGTACTTGGCGCCCACCAATCTCGCGCGTGATATTTCCAGACGGGGGATGGTCACGTCCTTGGCTTGCTCGAGGGGGCCGAAGAAACTCTCGCAGTAGCTGTACACATCGGTCGAGCTTCTGAAGTCGTCCAACCCGAACGCATTGCGCCAAAACCACTGACGCGCCACGTCACGGTTCGGCTTGCTGTTGCAGTGGAAGTACTGGCATAGGGGCAGCGCCAGATAGGTGAAAGGTAACATGGCCGGACCTTGGATCTTCAAGTCGCACAGAAACTTGATCGTTTCCAGGACCGTCTTCTTGCACTCTGGCCAATGTTGCTGGAAATGATCGGCGGTAAGATTATCTAGAGCTGCGGGAGTGATCCCGAACGGGTTGCGCCCCGTGGTGTGCGTCTTGCGCAGGCAGAGCGCAAACATCTGAACTATGGTGAGGTCGTCAAGATACTGAAATTGATTGCCCTTGCTAACCAGCACCTCCTTCAGCGCCTTTAGGTCGTCCCGCAGGTAGAAACCGGGTTGGCCCTTCGCTGGGTCCTCCCGCCGGTACGTGCGAGCGACAATAATGTCGATCGGATCGAGTTTCTTGCCTTCCTGGTTGATACGCTCGAATATCTCACAGACCTCGCCGACCTCAACGCCCTTGATACGAATGATGGAGAGCTTGTAGTCGGTGAACATTCGACTGATTTGCTGAAGGTTATGCTCAATCGTCGCACTGAAGCCGTCGATCGCCGCGATGTCTTTGTAAAAGGTGAACGACCAGTTTGGGACGTCCCGGACCCGGATCAAGAATTCCTCGCGAACGTTTTTCTTGCGCCGATCCAGTTCGCCAGCGAAGAAGAACTTAGCTGTGGTAGCGTCGAAATACAGGGTGTAGTCGAAACTGTTGTTATCGGCAACGCGCCCCTTTCCACCCATCATACAAACCAACAGCGAAGTGGCTCGTTGCTGGCCGTCCAGAATGTATTTCCAATCCTTGAACTTTCTGACGGTATCCTCGTCGTGGGGGAAAACAAACCCACCCAGCTTCCGATGGGTTTGCAGAAAAGTGTCCGTTTCCCAATAAAGGATGCTCCCGACGGGATAGAAGCGGAAAATGCTATCCCAAAGTTTCAGGATATTTTCCGGCTCCCATACGAACTCCCGTTGAAAAGTCGGCACGAGGTACTTGTCTTCCCGCAGCAGTTTAACGAGCTCTTCGATTTTGAGATCCTCAGTTCCGATGTCCCGGTTCAAGTTTGAAGGTGCCATCATGTCCTTTCGCGCAAGTGCGGCGGCCTGTCACCGGGGCTGTCGAGATCCTTTTCCCCGGCCTCAACGTCAAATCTACTTCGTGTCCGGCGAGCAACTGAACCAGTTTCTCGCCGTTCATCAGAGCGACCGGTAATGCGTTTGGCCGATCGGCCTCACGGCGCGCGCCACTCCCGACTCGTCGGGCACCTTGAGGGCGGCCCCACGGACTGTCATCACCATCCACTTTTCAGCCTGGGACTTGCCGCAGAACGCGATTATATCTAAAGGCGTCCGTCAGCGCCTCCTGGACGAGGGTCCGCCAACTCCAGCGGGCTCCAAGCCGAACTGAGATCCGGCAATATTGTTGGCGGCTCCCGCGCTCTTGAGACCCAGTCCGTAGCGTATTTCAGATACAATCGTACTTCTTTGTAGTTCAACGCGTTAGCGCGGATCGAAACCTGCCATGCCTCGAATTTTCGACAACATCGACCAGCAGTTATTGCCGACCCTCAAAACCACCCTGTGCGTATCGCATCGGGCGGATTTCTGCGTTGGGTACTTCAACCTCCGTGGGTGGCGGCAACTCGACGAGCACATCGAGCAGTGGAGTGGCGGGGAGGGCGACTGTTGCCGGCTGCTCGTCGGCATGCAGACGCTCCCGCAGCAGGAGCTCGCCGAGGCGTACAGCATCGTCAAGCGGGATGGCGAACTCGACCAACAGACCGCGGTGCGCCTGAAGAAGTCGCTGGCCGGCCACTTTCGTGACCAACTGACGCTGGGCGCGCCGACAGAGGCCGACGAGGCCGGCTTGCGACGACTGGCCGGTCAGATCAAGGCGGGCAAGGTCGTCGTCAAGCTGCATCTTCGCCACCCGCTGCATGCGAAACTGTACCTTCTCTTCCGGCATGATCCAGTCAGCCCGTCCATCGGCTTCCTGGGCAGCAGCAACCTGACGTTTGCCGGGTTGTCAAAGCAGGGGGAATTAAACCTCGACGTCACAGACCACGACGCCTGCAACAAGCTGGCACAGTGGTTTGAAGACCGGTGGACCGACCGCTGGTGTCTTGACATCTCGAAGGAAATTGCCGACATCATCGACCAGAGCTGGGCCCGGCCTGACCCCATTCCACCGCACCACATCTACGTGAAGATGGCCTACCACCTCTCTCAAGAGGCGCGGGAAGGCATGATCCAGCACACCATCCCCAAGGACTTTGGTAACAAACTTTTTGACTTTCAAGTCGCGGCGGTGAAGATCGCGGCCCATCATGTTCACAAGCGCGGCGGCGTCCTCCTCGGAGACGTGGTCGGCCTCGGCAAGACCCTGATGGCCACCGCCCTCGCCCGAATCCTGGCGGACGACTTGCTCCTGGAAACACTGGTCCTTTGCCCGCTGAACATCGTTTCGATGTGGGAGGACTGTTGCCATGAGTACCGTGTGCCCTCCTGCAAGGTCCTCTCGTATTCCAAGGCAATCGGCCAGCTTCCGGAACTGCGCCGGTATCGCCTGGTCATCCTCGACGAAAGTCACAACCTCCGGAACCGCGAAGGTCAAACCTATAAGGTCATTGCGGATTACATTCAGAAGAACGACAGCAAATGCATCCTGCTGTCCGCCACGCCGTACAACAAGGACTATTCCGACCTCGCCAGCCAACTTCGTCTCTTCGTGCCCGCGGACCTGGACCTCGGCGTGGGGCCGCAGCAACTTCTGCAGGAGATGGGCGACATCGAATTCGAACGCCAGCATCAGTGCAAGTTTCGTACCCTTGCGGCCTTTGAGCACAGCAAGTACCCGGACGACTGGCGCGAGCTGATGCGGTTGTACATGGTGCGCCGGACGCGCGGCTTCATCAAGGAAAACTACGCCAAAACCGACCCGGCCAACGGCCGCAAGTATCTACTGTACCCAAACGGCGAACGGTCCTACTTCCCGGACCGCCTGCCCAAGAAGGTGCCGTTCAAGGTGGACGACTCCGATCCAAACGACCTGTACGCCAAGCTCTACGCCCCTGACGTCGTGGATCTCATTAACCATCTGGACCTGCCACGCTACGGTCTCGGCACCTTCGTCCTGGAGAAGCCCAAAGTAGCCCCCACCGCGGAGGAGGATGACCTGCTCGCCAACCTCTCCCTGGCCGGCAAGCGCCTGATGGGTTTCTGCCGCACCAACCTGTTTAAGCGTCTGGAAAGCAGCGGCCATTGTTTCCTGCTCTCCGTGGAGCGCCATATCCTGCGCAATTTCATCTACCTCCACGCCGTTGAGCACAACCTGGAACTGCCGATCGGCACACAGGACGCCGGTCTTCTCGACACCCGCGCCAACGATTCCGATGAGGAGGGCCTCCTCGACGGGGACGGCGGATCCGGCGGCGGCCCGCTGCGCTCCGAGAAGGACTTCCGCGAGCGCGCCGCGGAGGTTTACAGGCTCTACGCCAAATCCAACCGCTCGCGCTTTGGCTGGATTCGGCCGCTCTTTTTTAAGAAGGAACTCGGCGAAAGCCTGCTCCGGGATTCCCGCGCCCTGCTCAAGATCTTCGACAAATGCGACTCGTGGGACCCAGAGAAAGATACCAAGCTCAAGGCGCTGATCAAACTCGTAGCGAGAAAGCACAAGGCGGACAAGGTTCTCATCTTTAGCCAGTTTGGAGACACGGTCGAGTTTCTGGCGCGGCAGCTCGAGAGCGCCGGCGTGCAAGGCCTGGCCGCCGCCACCGGCGATTCTCCCGATGTGACCAATCTGGCCTGGCGCTTCAGCCCTGTCAGTAACAAGAAGCAGGATCTCCTCCAGAGGGCGCCGGAGCTGAGAGTCATGGTCGCCACGGACGTCCTCAGCGAAGGTCAGAACCTCCAGGATTGCTTTGTGGTCGTCAACTACGACTTGCCCTGGGCCATCATTCGCCTGATCCAACGAACCGGCCGCGTCGACCGCATCGGGCAGAAGTCCGACCGGATCCTCTGCTACAGCTTCCTTCCGGCGGATGGTGTCGAGCGCATCATTCGTCTGCGGGCGAAGGTTCTGAATCGGCTCCGGCAGAATGCTGAGGTCGTGGGCACCGACGAGGCCTTCTTCGACGACGACAAAAACAACAAAGCAGTCACGGACCTCTATCACGAGAAATCCGGCCTCCTCGATGGTGAAGAGGATTCCGAGATCGACCTCGCTTCCTATGCCTACCAGATTTGGAAGAACGCCATCGAGGCCGATCCAACCCTAAAGAAGACGATTCCGGACATGCCGAACGTGGTCTACTCCTCCCGGCTCCGGCAGCCGAAGGAAGACGGCTGCCAGGGCGTGCTCGTCTACCTCAAAACGTCCGCCGGTGCGGACGCTCTTGCCTGGGTGGACAGCGCCGGTGGGCGAGTGACTGACTCTCAGTATCGCATCCTCAAAGCCGCCGAGTGCGAGCCGGGCACGCCAGCCGTTCCCCGGCTCCAAGACCATCACAATCTGGTGGAGAAGGCGGTCCAGGGTCTGGCCGAGGAGGAAAAAACCATTGGCGGCGGGCTTGGCCGCCCATCGGGGGCCCGTTTCCGGACGTATGAGCGGCTCAAACGCTATGCCGATCAGGTCAAAGGCACGCTTTTCGACTCGCAGCAGCTCCAACGCGCCATGGAGGATGTCTACAAATACCCGTTGCGCGAGTCGGCCGCGGAGACGCTAAACCGCCAGATGAAAACCGGCGCTGACGACGAAACGATTGTCCGGCTCGCGATGGCCTTGCGGGAAGAAGCCAGGCTCAGCGTCATTCATGAGGACGGCGATGAAGAGTCTGAGACGCAGATCGTCTGTTCCCTGGGGCTGATCGGAGGCCCGGCCAGTGGCAATTGACCGGGAACGCGCGCGGCAGTATCTGAAGTCGTTCGACTTCCGGCGGCTCTTCTTGGACCAGCTTGGGTGGGACAAGCATTCGAGCTCACTGGAAAAGGTAATCGATGGCCGGGCGTATCGATTTCAGGCGGTTTCCGAAAAGCGCGGCGTCGTCGTTTTGACCTGCGACTCGATACCTGACTACGCTACTCGCGTCAAGCTCGACAAACAGATTGCGAGAGACCACTTCCAGCATCTGCTGGTCTTTGCAGACCGGCCGGCTGGCCGCCAGGTCTGGCAGTGGATGCGTCGCGAATCTGATCGGCCGCTCGCAATCCGCGCCTTCACGTACATCGTGGGGCAGCCCGGTGAACTGCTACTTCAGAAACTCGACCACCTCGTCTTCACCATTGATGACGAAGATACGATCCGGCACGGCCACGTTGTCTCGCGCATGGATGACATTTCCCATGTAGAAAAGGTCACGAAGAAGTTCTATGAGCGGTTCAAGGCTGAGCATGATCGGTTCCGGAAGTTCGTCGATGGCATACCAGACAAGCAGATGGAGGCCTGGTATGTCTCGGTGATGATCAACCGCCTGATGTTCCTCTACTTCATCCAGGCGAAGAGCTTTCTGAACGGCGACCAAGACTATCTACGCAACAAGCTGAAAGACAGCCGCGACCGGAAAAAGGACGGCTACTATCGAGATTTCCTCTGCCCGCTATTTTTCGAGGGTTTTGCCCGCAAGAAGGAGGAGCGTTCCGCGGCGGTGAACAAACTGCTCGGCGCAATACCATACCTGAACGGCGGGCTTTTCCAGCGGCACCACATCGAGGAACTGCACGGGAAGAAGATCCAGATCGCCGACACCGCCTTCGAGTACGTCTTCGCATTCTTCACGGAGTACAACTGGCACCTCGACGAGCGCGAGAGCCATGATGACCGTGAAATCAATCCGGACGTGCTCGGCTACATCTTCGAGAAGTACATCAACCAGAAGCAGATGGGGGCGTACTACACCAAGGAAGACATCACAGAGTACATTTCCAAGAACACCATCATTCCTTTTCTCCTCGATGCCGCCCGAAAGGACTGCACGGTCGCCTTTGACAAGACCGCGGGTGTTTGGCGGCTGCTGCGGGACGACCCCGATCGTTACATCTACGCCGCCATGCGCCATGGCACCGACCTGAAGTTGCCGCCAGAGATCGCCACCGGGCTGTCCGCAGGTGACGAGCGTACGGAATGGAACAAGACGGCCACGTCCGAGTACGCCTTACCCACCGAACTGTGGCGCGAAGTTGTCGACCGTCGTCGGCGATCCGAGGAGCTACGACGGAAACTGGCCGCAGGCGAGGTCACGGAGGTGAACGATCTCGTCACCCTCAACCTCGACATTCGTCAGTTTGCACAGGACGTGATCCAGTACTGCGAAGGGCCTGAGTTGCTGCGTGCTCTTTACCGGGCCATTTCGAAGGTGTCAGTGCTGGATCCGACGTGCGGCTCCGGAGCGTTCCTGTTTGCCGCACTTCACATCCTGAAGCCGCTGTACGAGGCCTGCCTCCAGCGGATGCAGATGTTCGTTGACGAACTCGAAGCCGGCCTTCCACATCACCCGAAGAAGTTCGAGGACTTTCGGCAGATCCTTGAAGAATCGAAGCAGCACCCGAAGCAGGACTATTTCATCCTGAAGTCGATCATTGTTAACAACCTCTACGGTGTCGACATCATGGAAGAGGCTGTCGAGATTTGCAAGCTGCGGCTCTTCCTCAAGTTGGTGGCCCAGGTCGAATCGCAAGACCGAATCGAACCGCTGCCCGACATCGACTTCAATATTCGCGCCGGCAATACGCTGGTCGGCTACACACGCATCTCCGACATCAGGGCCGGCCAAGCCAATCTATATCTTGAAGACCAGCTGCGGGTGATCGAGGACAAGGCAAAGAAACTCGATAGCGCCATGGAAATGTTCCGCCAGCAACAAACCCGACTGAACGGAACAGTGACAATTGAGGACAAGTTGTCGCTACGCCGACGGTTCGGGGAACTTGAGGAGGATCTCAACGATTTTCTGGCAGCCGAGTATGGGGTGAAGAAGTCCGATACCAACACGTGGAAGCAGAGCCACAAGCCTTTCCATTGGTTCAGCGACTTTCACCGGATAATGCAGAGTGGCGGCTTCGACGTCGTCGTGGGCAATCCCCCATATCTGGAGAAATCGAAGCTCGACCAGCCGGTGCCTCTAGGTCTAGGATCTTGGACGACGGCAAGTTGTCCGGACATTTACTCGTGGGTGGTGGAACGAGCATTGACGGTTCGATCATCGGGCGGACGGCTTGGGTTAATCGTACCTGTTTCGATTGCTGCAGCTGAGGCCTTTGCGCCTCTCCGTCAGGTGCTGCGAGGTAAGGAACTGAAGCTATGGACTGCCCATTTTGCCAACCGGCCCGGTCAACTGTTCAGCGGCGCACAGAATCGGCTGACCATAATCCTCGCTGCGAATGGCTTGGGAAAGATCGAAGTCTTCAGCACGAGATATCATCGCTGGGACGCCAAGAACGGAGAGAGACGTACGCTGTTCGCAAAGCTGGGGTATGAGCCTGTCCATGAATTGCTTCAGTTAGCTCACGGAAGCGTACCGAAGGTAGGTTCCGCGATTGGCGTCTCAGTATTTCGAAAACTCGGGCTCCAGCGCCCGTTGGCAGAAGCACTAGTCAGACAGTCAGCTTTTGTAGTTCACTGGGTTCGAGTCCCCGGCTATTTCTGTCAGTTCCACATTCATCCTCCTATGGTTCGCCCTGAGCGTGGCGGGCCAGCACGTCCCCGTGGCGAACTTCTGAACATCTCGCTGCCAAATGCTGGTCACCAAAGGGTTGCTCACGCGATGCTGAATAGCTCGACTTTTTACACCTATTTCTGTTTCACAACCGACGGGCGTCACATCAATCCGTCGGATGTGAAGCTGTTCCCCTCAGGAATCGACAGACTTGATCGAGGCCGCGCCGACAACCTCCGACGGGCATCGATTGACCTCGAAGCGAGTTTTCGGAGAAATACATCAGCAGTTCGCAAGAGCGGTCTGCTCATCGATTCAGTAGACGTTTCCAAGGCGAAGCCTTCGATTGACCCCATCGACCGAATACTGGCCGCGCACTATGGTTTTACCGACGAGGAACTCGATTTCATCGTCAACTACGACATCAAATACCGGTTGGGCGCAGACGCCGACGATGAGGATTGATGCCCGCCGTAATCCTAGACGCCGAGATCAACACGATCAGTCTGGATGGTAGGCCCTCCGCAGGTTCGAAGCGTCAACTGAACGCGCACTTCGCGCCCGCGAAGCTGTGGGCCGCCGGCCCGACAAACATCTTATGTGCCGACAAGACGGGTTTCTTCTGTTCGTCCCAATGTCCGGGCGGGGTGATCCTGAAGACGTTCGACGCCGTCACGTCCATGCGCGATGAGGGCCGCACGCTGATCGGCGGATTCCACTCTCCGATGGAATGGGAATGCCTGGGCATCCTGCTCCGCGGTCGGCAGCCGGTGATATGGGTCCCTGCGCGCAGCATCGTCGGTATGCGCCTCAAGCCCGAACTTCAGCCCGCCTTCGCCGCCGGCCGCCTGCTGATTTTGTCACCATTCGAGCAGAAGTACAAACGGATCACGGCAGCCCTTGCCGACGCCCGAAACCGCTTCGTAGGCGCTCTTGCCGACCGCATCTTCGTCGCTCATGCCGCGCCCGGCGGTCGGACGATGGCACTCTGCGAAGCGCTTCACGCCGTTGGCAAACAGATCGTCACCGTGCCTGATCCGGCGAATTCGGCAGTGATGAAATTCGCGGCGCCAGTTTAGCGAAATTTCTCAACAAGGCGCCCTTTCGCGGCCCCTTATTGACTGGATATCGGCAGGTGGTCGCCCACATATCCCACCAGAAGACGTCTTTGGGCGGGGACATCGACGAAATGAATTCTGGTGTCTCCTCTCTTAACGTGCCACTCAAAAAGACGGTATCGGCCATCGGGGCAACGAAATGTCCTTTCCTCGCCGTACATCTCCAGCGTGGGGCCGCTTTCACCCGACGCGTTGTTTAGGCCGTGGATCTCGAACGTTCCTGCACTCCAGGACTCACAATAGTTTTGCAGGTCCCGCAGCCCGCGCAGGACCGCTCTGAAACGACGCCCATCACCTCCCAGAGTCTCGATCTGGTCTTCGACTGAATCACAGAAATCGAGACTTGGAAAGAGGGAAGCCCGTTGGCTCCATAGCTGCTGGCCATTTGCTGGCGGCGGAGTCTGGACGCGCCGCAACCACTCACCATGGGCATCCAAATGAGCGGTCCGGCCGGCATGCGCCACGTCAAAAGCATGGGTTACAACCTCGTCACCGGAAATCCAGGACTTTTCGATGCTGATTCTGGCCGCGTTCCACTGCTCGCTGGAGCAAAAGCTTACCGCCAAGCCATCTACGAAAAAGGCGGTGGCCAGGCCTCGGGCAGTCTGGCCCATGCACCGGTATTCAACCTCTTGAGATTCCAGATGATCGGCCGGGACACACTCACCATATTCCATGCTCCTGTCCACCAGTGTCTTCAGCCGCAAGCGTTTTTCACGGTCTCCCGGGCTATACTCTGCAAGCCAGCGCCCGATTGAGTATCCCGTGCTGACCTGCAGCCGAAGGAAGGAAGCAGGTGTTACCAGAACCTTTCTGCCGCCGATTCTCCGGTCGACGAAAATCTCCGAAAGGTCGTCCAGATACCGCTTTCCGCTGGCCTGGTCTAACGCCATGGCCGCTGCTGACAATTCGTTGAACACCAGGAATGCGGTCATGTTACTCAGCGCCGAGAAGCCGATCCAGACTCCGCTCCATTTCGTCGAAGAAGCCTTCGGGCCACTCGGGCAGCCTGCCGTTCTCGTCTATCGTCAATAAGGTTAATGACGGCGATGTGCCGCCTGGCTCCCATTTGTTATGGTAGAGGGCCACATCTAAAGGAGCAGCTTTGCGCCCCTGAACAGCCAGCCGAATTCCGTTCAACACGTGGTCGCTGTGAGTCTCAATCAGCACCTGGATGCCGGCCGCGGACGCCTGGCATAGCAGTTCCCCCATTCTGACCTGACCGCGAGGGTGAAGATGAGCTTCCGGGTTCTCAATAATCACTAAGCTTCCGGGTCGAGCGGCGAGAACGGATACGACAATCGGCAGGGCGTAGGTGATACCGAAGCCGACATTCGTCGGCCGATATTCCGAACTGGCAACCTGGTGACCCAAGGAGTAGGCGACACTGAACGTCATCAGATCCATCTCAGAATGGCCTTTCACGCTAAGGCGCACACCCGGGCTTATCTCAGTCATCCACGCTTCCACCTGTGACTGCAGTGTGTTAGAGGTAGCCGCGGGATGTCGGAGTTCTGGCAGTTCGACTATTTCTGAACCAAAGAGTGAGAGGAAGTGAGCTGCGAATTCGCCGCCGGAGCCGATTTGCCGGTGGTGGCGAACCTCGTAGTCGGACATTCCGAAAGATGTGCGGGGGCCGATGCGCTCGGCGCGAAGGTATTGAAAGTTGTCCCCGAACAGACGCGTCTCCCAGATGTCGCCCGTCGAGTCGAATCGACTCAGCGCCAACACATCGCTCTCCTCGCGATAAGCGAGTCGCAAATGGAGGCTTGCGGGCAGGTCGTCCTTCAGCTCAAACCCGATTTCGTCCTCGTCAGCTTCTTCAAACAGGATGTCCTTGGCGGTTCCCAACTGGGCGAGCTTTCCATTCAGCGTCAGGCCTCTCTTGGGCAGAAGGCCCTCAAGATAGGATTGCCTCAGCAGAAGAAAAGCCTGGATGATGGTCGATTTTCCCGAACTATTGAGGCCGGCAAGCAGAGTGAGCGGCCTTAGTACCACCTCTTGGTGCTTGAAGCACTTGAAGTTCGTCAACTGGATAGACTGGATCATTGAAGTGTCTCTCCGATGATTTCATTGACTTTCGCAAATCGCAGCCGTACCTTTTGAGGATCGCCAGTTCCGGAAGAAATGGCGGCAGCGAAGTCGCTCTCTTCGAGCAGAGAAAGGAAGCGCTCTCGCAGTTCGTCTTTCTTCGCCTGCAGCCGGTCAACATCCTCGGCTGACAACGCATCAAGATTTGCCGCCCAGACTTCAAATAGCGCCCGATTGATCGGAGATTTCTTCGAGCTCCCCCGTTTTAGTTTCCGAAAGGCCCGGTCGCCGAAAATGCGAAAAGAGTCCACCATTGCTCGCCTAAACCGCTTTTCCAAGTCTTGGATGCCGGCGTCTGGAAGTCGGTTGAGATCAAACATGCATTGGTTCAGGAACGAATCGATATTGTTGGCTTTATAGTCCCGATAGGAGGTCCGCATGAACGCTAATAGCCGCAGGATGCATTCTCTATCACCCATCCGATCATCGCGAATGCCATTGTCTATAGCCATTTTGAACTCCTCGCAGTCCGAGAGGTCCTTCAGCAGGCTGCAAGCTTTCCCCTGGTTCAGAGCATGACGAATTTCCTGGCTCGACAACGGCAACCCACCCGTATTGATTCTCTTGAAGATGTTGAACTTCACCTCGGGCGGCGTATTCTCCTGAATCAAGAATACAGTGACTTGCGTCTCCATAATTCTGCGCTGGAGATTGCGGGGTAACTGGTCGAACTTCCTGCCATTGCATACTTTGCCCAGGAATTCCAGCCCTGTGAGTGGCAGGGTCATGTCGAGCACAAATTGCTTCAGCGTGAAAAGACGTTGGAGTCCATCCACCACGAGCCATTTACTTTCATCGCTGCCATCCATATAAAACGCGGGCAGGGGGATTCGAATCAACAGGGATTCGATCAACTGACTCTTCGCTTTGGGGCTCCAGATCCCACCCTTGCGTTGGAAGCCAGGGGTCAAATCGATCTCATGGTTCTTGATGCGATCCATGAGAAGCGAGATCACCATCGGCTTGGTTTCTACTCGAATTCGCGCAGGATCGAAGGGTTGCGTGATTTCAAAACCGCTTCCTGTATCCTCTTCTTCGATTCCGGTGCCACCCTCCTCGCCAATTTCCTCTCCGTCGGAGTCTTCCGTAACTGTTTCCGCCCGTAAGTCTGTGTCGAGTGGATCTATGTCCCTGTGTTCTTGATCGAGAGTATTCTCATCCGGTGAAATGCGCGCGATCGGCTGAGATTCCCCTGCGGCGGCCCGCCCGACACTTGTCAGCCCCGCGCTCCATACGAAACGCGATGGCCACCCGCGCCGGCCCTCGACGAATTGACCACACCCCTGCTCCTGAAGTGTTCTGAAGAGAGCGATGATGTCGCGTCGCGGGAATGCATGCCCCTCGGCTCTGAGAAGAATCAAGATGCGGTCGACCTTTGTTTCCGACTGGTCGCGCTCGCGCCTCGCGGCATGGTCAAGAAACGCTTGGGCAACCGGGCTCTGTCGATAGAGTTGCCGAAGCATGTCAATATTTGGCGATGTGGAATCCATTCACGGCTCTCCAACCAAACGCCCATCCTAACAGGATTTCGGATCTCCGGATGCTGTCATCCCCACAAAAATGGCTTACTTACGGTGCAAAGCGGGTACAGCAGGGGCGCAGTTCATCTCGGCGATGATCGAACGCTTGCCGGCCGGACGCGGTCGCCGTAATTGGCAGCGGCCGACGCCAGAACGCTTGCGACGTGATCGCGAAGATCGGTCGGCGCCAACACTTCGGCGGCGTCGCCCCAGCCCAGGATCCAGCGGGCGATCTCAAACCGGCCTCCGGCGCGGAACCGGAGGATGAGGTCGCCATCCGTCTGCGGCTCGACAACTTGGGTCGGATGCCAAACCCGTTCGGCCACATAGGGCGCCTGATCGCTCCGGAACCGGATTGCGACGTCCATCGGCTCGTCCCAAATCACGCCAAAGGTCTCACGTTCGTACCGCCGCGGGTCGAAATCCGGCGCCACCTGGAACGGAGTATCCGTCAACCGAATCGAGACGACCCGGTCGACGGCCAGCGTTGTGATTTCCGCGTGTGTGGAGGTCTTCCCCAGGCAGTACAGGCCGTCCTGCACGCTCAGCAGCCGGTAAGGATCGTATTCGAACGACTTGGGCGCCGCGGCGGCCGGGGAGCGGTAGCGAATTCGACATCGCCGGCGGCGTAAAATGCCTTCTACCAGCACCTTGATCGTTGCCTGATGAGTGGAGTAGTCCTTCTCACCCCTTTGCTGCCAGAGCATGACGGAATCCGCGACTGGACTCGCGGCATCAGGCTGGGCCGCGAGCATCCCGCGCAGCTTTGTCGTAGCTGCCGCACACTCGGCCTGGAATGGATGCTGAGCACCGACCTGCCCGGCGGCCCACAGCAAAGCATCGATTTCGGGCGCATTCAAGCGAATGGCGGGACTTGCCTGTCTCGGCCGGTCAAATAGCCGCGGACGGCTGAGCAGTCCGCCCTCACCGGTAATTGGATAACCAGCATCCTGCAAGGTCCTCAGATCGCGATAGATGGTTTCCCGCGTGGTGTTGAATCGGGCGGCGAACTGGTGGACAGTGGGCAGACCGCCCTCCAGCAGAATTCCCAATTCCGCCAGGATGCGGACCATTTGGGCGTCCCGTCGTTTGGCAGGCTTCACGGTCATTTCGGTCGATCCTTGTGCGCCCTTTGGCGCCTCTTCTCTGTGGCGGTCTTGATCCAGTACCGCAGAGGAATCGGCCGCGGCGAAATGTCCCTGACGGTATCCCCGCCGCCCCAGACCACTCTGCCGGTTCGGCCGGAGAGCACGCATCCCTTCGGTGGTGCTCCAACGGGTTCCGCGTGAATGAGGTCCCGGCCGAAGAGCCTCCGTCGAACAACCTTGAGGAATATTTCATCCGAGTCGCGTGGGATATCGTCTTCGTCGAATTCAGGATCATCGACCAGGATGAATTCCATGCTCGAACTGGTGGCCGTCAGGACCATGTCCTCATCGTCGATGAGATTAACACTCAGTTTATCCCGGTGCCGCGGGCGAATCAGATAGCCCATTCCTTCCAAGGGGTTGTCGATGGTCCCTTCCCAGGCCAGGTAGACCCGGTACTGCTTCGATTTCGTCTTGCCATCTGTCGTTCCCTTACGGTCCTTCCCGTACCCAACAACTTCAGCTCCCTTGCGGTGGATCTTCGGTTTGACGGCCATGGTCTTTCCTCAATTCTAGTCGGCCAAACGGGTTGGCGTTAGGCTATACATCAAGGAATAGGGTCGATTCGGACTCAGCCGCCGGGATGCTCTTCCTAACGTCACACGGGTCGCAGCCGGTGTTGTGACGTTAGATCACACAGCCGCGACGTAGACTCGTTTCATGCCACAATCGCCGCACTTTTCCACGCCAGTCAGCCTGCTGCTCGCGCCGCCAGCCGCGGCCATCGACGAATTCGTTCGCCGTTATCAAACGTGGATCGAGTCCGTTGCCGGGTGTTCGCTCGCCGATGCCATCATCTTTGAATTCCATCTGCCCTTTGACCATCTGGCTCTGACCGACATCTTCGGGGACCTGCCGGTCGACAGCAGATCGATCTCTTACATTGCGGCCCTCCGCCCGGTGATTACGAAATGGGAGATCCCCCCGGAAACCCCTCCCCGCATCGAGCTTTGCATGTCGCGCAATCGCGCAGCCGGGGTTGCAGCCGGCAAGTTCGGCTGGGACCCGCATTGGAGAGACACGCCTCTGGCACTCTGGCCGAAAGGATGCGCCAACGCATTGATCTTCGCCATGGTCCCATACAACCCCCACAAGGACGGCGTCGGGCCTACGTCCCATTCCGTGCTGGTTGTCAATCGGCAGGAAATGCCCGCGGTGCTTCGGATGCTGGAGGCGATTGAGCCGCCGAAGAGGATCTCCATGATGGCGGGTCGTGATGTCCTGCTGCCGCCCGACGGCTATTGCTGGGACTCGCTGGTGCTGAACGCCGACCTCGATCAGTTCGTCCGCCGGGATTTTGAGTCGTTCTTCCAGCGAGAAGATTGGTTCCGGCGGCACAATCTTCCCTACCGTCGTGGGTACCTCTTCTACGGGCCGCCTGGAAATGGCAAAACATCGGCCGCTCGAATCATGGCGTGTCATCCCGCAGTTCGCGCTTTCGGAATCGATTTTAGGGCCCGGAGCGAGAGTCCGTACAGCCCCGATCAACTCAGCGATCTGTTTGAGTCTGCGGCCGCGCAGGCCCCGTCTCTGGTGATTCTCGAAGACATCGACAAGGTAGGCGCGGGCGAACCCGAAGAGATGCGCCAGGCCATCAACGGGCTTCTGTCATGCATGGATGGATTGTCCACGGAAGACGGCGTAATCATAGTCGCCACCGCCAATAATTTGGCGCCCCTGAGCAGCGCTCTTGTGAAACGCCCCGGCCGCTTCGACCGCGTCGCCCAGTTCCCAACGCCCACGGCGGACCTGCGGCAACGATACCTGGCGCACCTGAGCGCCGGGACAATCGACGGAGTCGCGAGCGCCGAAGCATCGATGGCAATGGACCGTTTCTCTTACGCACAGATTCGTGAGACGTACATTTTGGCCGGTCAATTCGCGTTCGACCGCGCGGATGACCCGACTGCGGCCGACCTCGTACAGGCTGCGAGACAGATCCGGCGCGAAGGCAGACGCATGCACGTGAACGGGCACGGCGCCGCGGTGGGTTTCTCCGTCGGTGAGGATCAACCGCAACCGCCGCTCCTGGCGCCGTGCGCAGGCGTGTGACAATCGATCAAGAGAGGCGGCCCGTGGCATCGAACCAGTTCACGACGATCTACCTTCTTCACGGCAGGGGAGGCTGGCCCGGAGGGTCAGTTCTGCTGCTGGAGGAACTCCTGCGGAAGTCCTTTCCGGAGGTGCGCTATGTGCGCCCGACGCTTCCTCACGGGCGGGAGAACGGCGTGCAGCCGGCTGAGCGCTCGCTCGAGTATCTGCGGGCGCTCCCGATCGAACGGGCGGCGCTGGTGATCGGCGTCAGCATGGGCGGCCTAGTCGCGGCCAAACTGCAGGAGGACGGGCGGGAGGATCTCCAGGTCATCTGTATCAGTTCGCCGACCTGGGCCGACGGCGTCAACCTGGGAAGAAGAGTGCCGCACCGGCTGGCCCTGTATTCATCGCATGATGAAGTGATCGCCGGCCGGACATCGCGCTGGCCGCAACTCGCCGAGGCGTATGACATTCCATGGCTTACTCACGACACGGATGCGCACAAGGCGCCGCTCGTGCGGCTGATTATCGCGTACATGGGCGGCTCTGACTTCGCAGGCGACATCGGTTCCGCCGCCGGCTGACTGTTACAATGCGCCTTCGGCCCGGTCTCGCAGCAGCCGGTGAGGAATTAGCTTCCTATGGACCAGAGTGTTTGGACCGCCCTTGACTCGCGTTCCACCGTCGTCACCGCTACCCGTCGGTTGGCGCGGACCATTTGGCAGGAGTACAGCGTCCGTCAACAATCCCGGGGGCTGGTATCGTGGCAATCTCCAGATGTTCTGCCTTGGGGAGCGTGGCTTTCCACCCCATGGGAGGAGTTTCTCTATTCCACACCCAGTCCGCCGGTGCGGCTCACTGCGTGGCAGGAGTACGTGGCTTGGGAGAGTCTCGTTCGCGAGCATCCCGCATCGGACCAACTGCTGCAGGTCGGTGCGACTGCGGCAGCAGCACTGGAAGCATGGAAGCTGGCGGCGGGGTGGCGGTTGGACCTCTCCGCTATCGAGAGCATCGGCAACGACGATGCACGCGTATTTGCGGTGTGGGCCGCTTCGTTTCGGCGGCGATGTCAGGAGCACAACTGGGTTGATGCAGCGCGCGTCCCCGACATACTACGGGAACATCTGAAGCAGCTTCACCTTCCGGAACGCATTCTGCTGGTCGGGTTTGACGAATACACGCCCCAACAACGTGAACTGATCACGGCATTGCAAGTGGCCGGAGTCGCGGTAGAGGAACTGCGCACCACCATGCCGCATGAGACCGAACGCAAAGTGCGAATCCCGTTCCAGGACGTCAGGCAAGAAATCGAAATCGCGGCTCGATGGGCCCGGTGGTTGATTGAAACCGGGCAGCCAGGCATGATCGGGGTCGTGGTTCCAGACTTGGCCGCGAGAAAGCGGCAGGTGGAGCGAATTTTCCAATCGATTCTCGAACCGGCCTCTCTGCTCCCCGGGCGCCACAGGACACGTTCGCTGGTGAACCTCTCGGCCGGCGAACCTCTAAGCCGTTACCCGCCGATCCGAAGCGCCCTAGCGATCCTTGCTCTCAACCCGCAAGAAAATGACTGGCAGGCCCTCAGCAGCTTCGTCCGTGATCGGTATATTTCTGGAGCGGAGACGGAGCGGAGCGCACGTGGAGCGCTGGATGTTGCGATGCGGCGAGCAGGCGCAATGCGGGTTCCGATGGCCGATCTGCACGCACGCGCGCGCGGCCAGCACTCGCCCTGTCCACTACTCGGACGCTGCCTGGAAGGGTGGGTGCAAACGCGTCAGGCGGGGCCGTCCTACCAAACGGCCGCTCAGTGGAGCCGAGGCTTTTCCGCCGAGTTGACGGCGCTCGGATGGCCGGGGGAGCGCGTCTTGGACAGCGCCGAGTACCAGGCGGTGGAAGCGTGGAAGGATGCCCTTTCCGACCTCGCCGGGACGGATTTCATCGCCGGCAGCCTGGACCGGGCTAGGGCGCTTTCGCTGCTGCGGCGCATTGCCGGGGAAACGATGTTCCAGCCGCAAGGCGGCGAGACACCTGTACAGGTTCTGGGCGCTCTTGAAGCATCCGGCCTCCAGTTCGATCACCTCTGGGTGATGGGCCTCCACGACGAAGCGTGGCCGGGGCCGCCGGCGCCGAACCCGTTCCTGCCGATCCGGATGCAGCGCGAAGCCGGCATCCCACGCTGCTCCCCGGAAAGAGAGTTAGCATTCGCGCGTTTGATCACGGATCGTTTGCTGGCCAGTGCACCCGATGTTGTAATCAGTTACCCGACTCGCGAGGAGGACCGCGAACTGGCCCCGAGTCCACTGATTTTGCGGATTACCAAAGGCGAGGCGGCCGATCTGCAACTCTGGGCCGGCGAGCTGTACGCCAAGACTATCCACCAATCGCGTGCCGTCGAGCGAATCGTCGATGACCAAGGCCCTCCGATCAATGACGAGGCGTGGCAGCGAGGTGGCACCAAAGTATTCAAGTATCAGGCCGCGTGTCCGTTCCGTGCGTACGCCGAACTGCGGTTGGGCGCCGAAGATCTGAAGGAGCCGACGCCCGGTCTGGACGACCGCCAGCGGGGCAACGCAATCCATCATGCTCTGGAAGAGGTCTGGAAAGAGATCCGCACGTTCGACGCCCTGTGTCAAAGGACCGATGTTGCGGAAGTAATTCGGAAGGCGGCCGCCTCGGCAATCGCCCGTATTGAGGATGAGCGGGGCGCACCCTTGCCGGCTCGCTTCTTAGCGCTCGAACAGCAGCGCATCGAGCGCGTCGTCGTCGAGTGGCTCGAACTCGAGAAGACGCGCCCGCCGTTCGAGGTAATCCAGCCGGAAGGCGAGTGTCGCGGCGAGTTGAAGGGCGTTAAATTCAAGGTGCGGATCGATCGCATCGACCGGCTGGCGGATGGCCGCGAAGTGGTCATCGACTATAAATCCGGTTCGCCGAGCGTGCACAGTTGGGATACGGAGCGCCCGGAGGAGCCGCAATTGCCGCTCTATAGCACGATGCACGCGACTCCACTGGGCGGCGTTCTGTTCGGTCAGGTTAAAACCGGGCAATGCCGTTTCATGGGGCTCGTCGATGAAGGGGTAATGATTCCCGGTGCGGAGGCGACCGACTTGCGGGCGCGGATCGACGCGTGGCGCGTCGTGCTCGAAACCCTGGCAGAAAACTTCCGGGCTGGTCATGCGGAAACGGATCCCATGGACCCTGATGATAGCTGCCGGTACTGCACGCTTGCGCCCCTCTGTCGTGTCGCGGAGGCGGATTCTTGATGGAATCGGGAACCGGTGGAAACATGAGCATTCCGGACGCGGAAGAACGAGGGCGCGCACTCGACCCGCAGCGGTCGTTTATCGTGCAGGCTCCGGCTGGCTCCGGCAAAACCGAGCTTCTGATCCAGCGTTATCTGAACTTGCTGGCCCACGTCGATCAACCGGAGGCGGTGGTCGCCATCACGTTTACGAAGAAAGCGGCGGGTGAGATGTTGCGGCGCGTACTGGGCGCGTTACGCGATTCCGCGGGGCTGCAGCCTGAAAAGGAACACGAGCGGCATACCTGGAAACTGGCGAAGGCGGTGCGCGAGCGCAGCGATTCTCTGAGGTGGGATCTGTTTAGCAACCCGAACCGGCTGCGTATCCGCACTATCGATTCCTTGTGCACCTCGCTGGCGATGCAGATGCCGTGGGTATCGCGGTTGGGAGCGCCGCCGGCGATTTCCGAGGCTGCCGCGCCGATTTACGCCGAAGCTGCCCGGCAGACCATCGAGTTGCTGGAATCGGAAGAGTGGACCGCTCCAGTGCAGGTGCTGCTCGCCCACCTGGACAATGATTTCCAGCTTATACAGGGCCTGATTGCGGACATGTTGGCGCGCCGCGATCAATGGCTTCGCCTCCTGGCGGGCGGCGGAGACCCGCGCGCAATCCGGGCCGCTCTCGAAACCGCGCTTCGCAACGTAATCCGCGACCAGGCGGAAAAGGCTCGGTCATTTATTCCACCCGAGTTGGCCACCGAAGTTGTCATGGTTGCGGCGGAAGCCGGGAGGAATCTCGCGCGTGCGGGCCGGGAGGGTTGCGCTCTCGCCTGTGCAAACCTGACGCGGCTCCCGGGCGACGACGATCCCGACGCGTGGCTCGGGATAGCCGACACGCTGCTGAAGAAGGACGGCGATTGGAGGCAAAAGCTGACCGTCGCCAATGGGTTCCCGCCGGATGCGAAGGAGGCAAAGCAGCGTTGCCTGAATCTGATCGCCCGCTTGAGCGGGAACGATCTGCTGCGTCTGGCCTTGGCGGAGTTTCGGGTGCTCCCCGATGGTCAGTTCGCGGAACCACAGTGGCTGGCACTGGAAGCGCTGGTGAAATTACTGCCGCTCGCGGCTGCCCAACTTCAGGTGCAGTTCCGGCAGAGCGGCAAGGCCGATCACGCCGAAGTGGCGATGGCGGCGCAACGCGCGCTCGGCCACGCCGATGAGCCGACTGACCTCGCATTGGCGCTGGATTACCAGATCCGCCACTTGCTTGTCGATGAGTTCCAGGACACCTCAGTCGGCCAATACGATCTCCTGGAGAAGCTCATTGCCGGGTGGGAATCCGGTGACGGCCGGACTGTTTTCGCCGTGGGCGACCCGATGCAGTCGATTTACCGCTTCCGCGAGGCCGAAGTCGGCCTCTTCTTGAAGACTGCCCGCGATGGTATTGGCGCGGTTCGCCTGGAACTGCTTCGGCTCACGGCAAATTTCCGATCAGACAAAGGAATAGTCGAGTGGGTGAACCGCTCGTTTCCGTCGGTTCTGCCGGGCGAAGAAGACGTGACCACAGGCGCAATCCCGTTCTTTCCATCCGAAACGCAAAACCCCGAAGGACTCTCGCCCGCGGTATCGCTTCACGCGTTTGTGGGGCGCCGCGATGCCAGGGAAGCGGCGCGAATCGTCGAACTGGTAACGAGCGCACAGGAGCGGGACGCGACCAAGATCGCCATTCTGGTGCGCGCCCGCAGCCACCTCAGCGCCATTCTGCCTGCGCTGCGCGATGCGAACCTGCGGTTTCGCGCGGTGGAACTCGAATTCCTTGCCGAACGGCCGGTCGTCCGCGATCTCACTGCGTTGACCCGCGCCATTCTGCACCCCGCGGATCGCATCGCCTGGCTGGCGGTGCTGAGAGCGCCGTGGTGCGGTTTGAGTTTGGCGGATCTCCACGTGCTCGCCGGCGGCGACCTTCGTGCGGCGATGTGGGACCTGATCTCGTATGAAGGGAAGACAGCCGCCATGAGCCCGGATGGGTGGGCACGGGTGGCGCGGATCCGAACCATTCTTCAAAATGCCATCGAGACCCGTCCGGCATCTCTTCGTAACTGCATCGAAGGGACTTGGATGGCCCTCGGCGGACCGGCGTGCGCGGAGAAAGCTTCCGATCTCGATGATGCCCAGGCTTTCCTTGACCTGATCGAGGAGATGGAGGACGGCGGCACCCTGGATCTCGCAGCACTCGCGCAACGTATAGAGAAGCTCGACGCCAACCCCGACCCGGCCGCCGGCGACGGACTGCAGGTGATGACGATTCACAAGGCGAAGGGTCTGCAATTCGATGTAGTCATCGTCCCTGGGCTCGGACGCAAGACCCGGTCCGACGATTCGCGCCTGATGATGTGGCTCGTAAGACCCCGGCTCGGAGCGGAGCCGGACCTCCTGCTGGCGCCCATCCATGCCACCGGAGCCGATCACGACCGCACGTTCGATTATCTGAAGTACATCGAAGCGCGCAAGTCGGAGTACGAATCCGGACGCATGTTGTACGTCGCTGCGACCCGCGCAAAATCTGAACTGCACCTGCTGGGGCATGTGGCTTACACGGAAGAAGACGGGGTCGTCAAATTGAAAAAGCCCGAATCGAGTTCCCTGCTCGCAAGGATGTGGTCCGTAACCGAACCCGAGTTCCAGCGGAAGGCGGACGAAATGGAACCAACCGTTGAGGCTGAAACGCAGAATACGCGTACTCCACTGTCGCTCCAGCGGTTGCGGCAGGATTGGTCCCTCCCCGCTCCGCCGCCTTCGATTTCGCCGGTGGAACCTGTAGCAGCCGAGCACGCCAGCGGCCCTGCGGTCAGCTTCCGATGGGTGGGCGACACCCTACGGCACGTGGGAACGGTAGTCCACCAAATGCTGCGGAAAATCGCAGTGGACGGCGTGGCCCTGTGGGATAGCGAGAGAATCGAGGAGCATCGTCCCGGATTCATCTCGGCCCTGACGGCGCTCGGTGTGCCGGCCGCCGAGATAACGGCCGCGGCCGATAAGGTGGTGGACGCGCTAGTCAAGACCCTCGCGGACGAGAGAGGCCGGTGGCTGCTCGGAGGGGACCACCTCGCGTCTGCTTGTGAATACCCGATTACCGCTTTCGTAGACGGAGAGTTGGTGAGCGGGCGCCTGGACCGAACTTTCATCGACCGCCGGGGCACCCGCTGGATCGTCGATTACAAGACGAGCGCACACGAGGGTGGCGGGCTGGAAGATTTCCTGGACAACGAGTGCGAGCGGTACCGCCCCCAGTTAGAACGATACCGGCAACTGTTCGCCGGCCTGGAAGACCGGCCCATTCAGGCGGGGCTTTATTTCCCGCTGCTACAAAGGTGGTGTGAAATCACAGACACCGAGGCAGCAAGGTCTGCTGGCTGACCGAAGCGTGCAGCTAGTTCGGGCGAGAGGACGATAGCCATATGAAGAAGAAAACGCAAGAGCCGACGGTGAGCCAAGAGCCGACGGTGGAGATTGTCAACCTTGGGTTGGGTTATTCTTTCGACAGGTTCTTTTGCCCCGCTTGCGGCGCAGCCATTCTCGAGCCGGGCGAACCATTTGAACCGAAATGCCCGCATGTGGAGTGGGCCATTTTTGAAGGCGAGTTTGAATTCATGAATTTGCCTGCCGCCATCGAGGCTCAAATCGAAATACTGGCGGAAACGCGACAGAAGCTTGAGGACGCTGACGACGTCGACACGCTTGAGGACGGTGACGACTTCGACATGCTTGATGAGCTGCTTAAGATTTGGAGGGGCAATACGAGAATGGTCTTTAACATCACCAGCGAAGGAATGGCTTGTGGACCGGTCAGCGAGACGTTGAGTGTCGGCCTGAATTTCGTTCCAGACGAAAACGCTGAGATTGGAACCGAGACCCCAAGTGAACCCGGCGAGATGATCGAAGAGGACTTCTCGGAAGTCCTTGAAGCCCACGAGATCGTTGAGGTCGGCATCCCGCGCATGACGTTTGCGGAGTTCTGCGCTACGCGCAAGCCGTGCGACGCCTCCGAGATGGAAGCCCTCAGTGATCACTTCTTTACCGCTGGCGGGCGCTGCTCGAGCGGATACGTCTATATCGACGCCTTGGGAATCGAGATAATTGATAAATCCAGTCCCAACTGCACTGGGACGTATTACCACGAGATCGCCAGCGATTGCCTAAGCAACGACCTTGCCGAACTGGAGCAGATTCTGTACCGCTACGCCATAGAGGAACACTATATCAAGCCCAGAGGAGAGCATGAGTAATTCGGTTCGGCTCGTGACCAGGGTGTGACCAGGGTTGACATGTATCCTACAAGGTGGCGGACTCGCTGCTTAGGACCCTTGCGGACGAGAGAGGCCGGTGGCTGCTTGGCGGCGACCACCTTGCGGCCAAATGCGAATTCCCTATCACGGGTTTGGCTGATGGAGAGTTGGTCAACGGCCGCTTGGACCGCACTTTCGTGGACCGCCGGGGCACCCGCTGGATCGTCGACTACAAGACCAGCGCACACGAGGGCGCTGGTCTGGAAGGTTTCCTGGACAACGTGTGCGAGCGGTACCGCCCCCAGTTGGAGCGATACCGCCAGCTGTTCGCCGGCCTGGAAGACCGGCCCATTCAGGCGGGGCTTTATTTTCCGCTGCTGCAAAGGTGGTGCGAAATCGCAGGCACCGAGGCAGCGAGGTTTGTTGGATAACCGAAGTTCAGGAAAGGCTGAAGATCGCCCCGCCCTCAGCCTCGAAACCCAGGGGCAGGCGCTTTTAGCATTTTGGAGGACCTGGAATGTCCAAGCAGAAAAGACCAGCCGAGGGCTCGGCACGAACCCAGAAAACTCCCCAAACAGGGCCGGCCCAGCGTGCAAACGAACCGGCAGAGGATCTGTTATTAACGATGATCCCAACCGATTTTGACGTTGTTCGAATCGGTTCCTACGAGACCGTGACCCTATTCGGCGCTGAACGAAAAGACCTGTTCCACTTCGTCTGTTACGAAGCGGGCTCTGGCCTGCGGCAGTACCACATACCGCACTTCCGGATTGCGTATGCGATCAGCGCGGCCGGCGGGAGGACCGAAGAGACGTTACAGTACCCGCTGGCGGACGGTTTATCGCTTCTCACGCAGAAGAGCGGGCCTCTCGGATTGCTGACTGGCGAGGTTTGCTTTCTTCTCAACGGGTCCGCAGGATCATCTATTGGCGATAGGATGATTCGAGCCGCCGAGATTCTGAACACGGCGAGGAAGCGCGTCGTCTGTGAGAACGGGCACTACGCGGTGGCCGGCGCCAAGACGCAGGGCGGAAAACCGGTGTCTTCGAGATCCTTCCTGCTGATGGACGGCATCGGTTTCGAGCGGTCGTTTCTGCGCCGCCTTTCAGCCAGGCAATTCGGCCTCTATTCGGCGTTCTGTACACATCGCGATTTCCCCTGTGCCCTGGACCAGAAATCGTGCCTCGAGGGAATGGTAAAGGCACATTTTGAGCACTTCGATGCCATTCCTCATTCTGAGGACTTTCTGCAAATGATAATGACGGTCCAGGACAAGCTCTTCCCGTACAGGATCTGGGGCAAGGACAGCAAGGTGTCGGTTGACAGCGCAATTGAGGCACTCGCGGTGGTCGTATCGAAACTGGGCCGCGTGCAACGTACCCAATGGGTCCTTCTGAACGGCATGCACGGCGGAAGTTTGTTCCTACAACTCGCCGTGATATCGGGCGTCATCACATGGGAGGATTACCGGCAGTTTCAGACGCAAGCCTACCAGCCTGATTCCCCAGAGGAACAATCGATTCGTAGCTCGGCTAGCTACATTGAATTGTTCGGTGAATTTGGCAAGGCCGTAATCAAGATGATCCCTTGCGAGGAGTGCGGCGAGCTTAAGCCGTATGACGGGGGTAAGTGGGGAAGATACTGCTGTATTTGGGTGTGTGACTCCTGCCGGGAAGAACACGAACCTAAGCGGGAAGATTACGAAAGCGACGAAGAGTACGAAGAGTGTAAAGACGAGGAAGAATGGTCCGATGATGATGGCATCGTGGATGAGGATGAGGATGAGGAAGTAGACGAGGAAGAGGAAGAGAACTGATTTCACCCTTCTCGCGGGGGGCGGCGGCGAGCGCGCAGAGGCCCTGACACGCTTAACAGCCGCCCCTGGCCACCATGTGGGTCACCCCTGCCGAGCCGCCGCTGAGTCGCACCGTTGCCGTGCTCGTGGCGTTTGAGGGGTTTACCAGCGTGACGCCGGTCACGATCCACGCCGCCCTGCTGGTCAGGTACGTCCTAATCTCGACTCTCCAGTCCAGGAGAAAGCCCTCGACGCTGCCTACGACGTCGGCAGTGGGGTATCTTTCGTGACGTCCACCGCCGAGGTGCCGCAGTAATCGCTGGCGGTCGTCGTCACGCCCGCACCCACCGTATCGCGCGCCGCTCGGCACCGGTCAGGTGGGGGAACTTCTGGTCGAGGAGCAGGCTGGCCTCATGCGCCGTCTCCTCAGGAATCAAATCCACTTGGGGCGCAGACGGTGCCTTGGAGGCTTGGCGGAGGCGCAAGTTCAGGGCGCGGCGGCGGCCACCACGAGCGCCAATGGCGCGGCAGCGGTCGGTGGGCAAATTGAAGTAGGGAGTGCCGAAGGCGAGGTTCATGGCACCTGATTCATTGATCGGGTCGCGCCCCCGAGCAAGCGCAATGTTGGGAGGCCACACAGATTCTGGCGATCAGATGGCGATACCGCCAAAGAAAAGTTGCACGTGCGACTCTTGAGGTCCGCTCGGCAAGAACACGTCAACGCGGCGTGTATTCCCGCCTCCCCACTGTTGGCCAGTGTTTCCGCACCCGGTGGCCAACGTGGCGCCTGCCATGGCCCGCCAGTCCGGTACGTGCGGGCGCGGGGGGCGAGCACTCCATCGAACTCGCCCCCGGAACGCTGCGATCAGTTGTGGTTTCTGTTTACGTCCTCGCCGCCGCCCGGGCGCGGAAGGTGCCGCTCGCTACGTCGATGCCCATCGGACGATTGGAGTACATGCCGATCGGTCCGGGTGAGCAAAGCCCTTCGACAAACACACTGCTCTGCCCGTAATCGATCTTCCCATCCGCCCAGGCCAAATAGAACGAGCGCGGCATCTCGCGGAAGGTTTCGCCGGGCACCGGTTCGCAGGATTTCGCCCACTCCAAAACGCGCTGCATGGGCGGAATGGCTCCTTCGAACATCGCCAGTTCATCGATGAGCGGATCGACGCTGGTCACCTTCTGCACATCGACGGTGCCGGAGGAGGAAATGGCAGTGTCCTGGAGCCAGGCGACCTTATTCCTCAAGTTGGCGATCTGAACCTGCAGCGCCTGCTGCCGGGAAAGTGTGCCCGGCACCGCGGGCATGATTGCGACCTCGACGCCGAGCAAATCGGAGAGTGCCTTCCTGTGCTTCTCCAGTTTCGCAGAGAGGGCAGCATGTTCTTTTTCGAGATCCGCGCGGCGCTCTTCGAACTCCTGGACTTCGGCCGCGTGCTTGGCCCGGATCGCCTCCATGCGCCTGCGCTGCGCCTCCCGAACCGCTGCGGCGATCGCGCGAAGTTCGGCCAGCCCACTATCCCGACGATCGGGTGTATCGCCGCCAGAATCCACGTCCAGCATGGCGGTGCCCGCCTCGACTTCGATCACCTGCTCCCGGTGGGCTAGTTCGACCTCCCGCTTTGCCCACCTCACGATCTCCTGCTTCATTTCTTCCGTATTCATGTGCTTCCTTCCTTTCTTGTAATCATTCACTTCGTAGTTACAAACTCTGCACTTACCGGCTCCGCCTGCCGAGCCAGTTCTTGAGCCGCGGCACCCAGCGTGGTTGCTGGCGGCGCTCATCCCGATACCACGGATCACCCCGACTCGGACCCCAGCCCTGGTCTTCCCATTGCGTGGCGGAGTGCGCCGCCGGCCCCACTTGTGCTCGCGTGGGCGCGACCCGCCTCGGCGTGCATGCCGGGCAGCACGAGGCGCAGTACAGGCGTCGGCGGAACAGCAGCCCCGTCTTATGCAATTCCGGCCTCACGGCCCCACACTTTGAGCACTTGTCATCAACGCTGCTGGCTAACTTGACGCAGTTCTCTACCATCGCTACCTCCCGTTTAGTAATCCGACCGTCGGCTGAACCAATCCTGTTTTTCGATCCACGGCTCCCGCTCGCGGCTATCGGGTTCCGGGCTCGACCGCGGGGTCTCCTGCTGTGGCCCGAAGGTGAGTTCTTCCAGACGGCACCAGTCGGCGTTGCTACACCGGTCGAGTCTGGTGCGGCACAGGATGTACATCGCCAGATTTCCCACCGCCAGGTCCAGCGGCTCATTGCGGACGCTTTTGTCATGCACCCACTCCGGTTTTCCGTTTTCGCGCACGATTCGCGACTCGGATGTAAGCCCTTGGAACCACGAGTATTCGTAATTTGGGAAATGCCAGTAGCCAGCGGGATACTCGCCGCCCGGAGGCGGCACTGGCCGGCGCAGGGCGTCATAAACCGCCTGTTTGAGGTAGGAGGCGCCCAACGTCAGGATGCGCACCCCGCCGCGCTTTCTTGCCGCATCCACCGGTGAAAAGCCTTCGATTGCCCGGTCCCATCCGTGGCCGCCTTTGGTGGGCACCACCGTCCTGACGGCGCAGAGTTTCATGCCCGCAGGGCCATAGGCCGGCTGCGCATATTTGGAGCAGAACTGGTAAACCATCTGCGGGCGGTATCCGGAATCGATGCCCACGGCCCACAGCGGCAGAGTCCCTCCATTCGCGTGGGCATAGTCTTGCTGGATCACTGCGTGCAAGACGTCCCATACGGCCTGCTGCGAGGTGTCGCCAGGAATCACGTCAGCGCCGATGGACCAGCTTTGGAGGTCGCGGCCCCAACCTTTGATCTCCACTTCCAGGCGGTCCGCTTGAACGTCGACAAACCCGGTCAAGATCAGGCATCCGGCGGGGGCCACACCCTGCTCGTAGAACTCGCGCTTGCCGTAGATCGCGTCGGCCGCCGGAGCCTCGCCGCGGAGAACATATGTTTCGGCCAGCGACGTATTGACGAACGTCTTCAACTGCTCGGGATCGTCCTTCTTCGTCAGGAAATCCAGAACGATTTCCGGAAGCTTCTTCCAAGGCGAATAGATCTCGCTGATGTGGAAGCCGGCCACACCGTTGAACGGCGCGCCCGCCACCCAGCAGCCGTTCTCCAGGGCGCGCCATCGCTGCACGTCATTCCAGGCCGCGTGGCAATGCTCGCACTCGTAATGGGCAGTCTTTGCGCGTTCATCTTTTGTGGACAGAGCGTTGCTCCACTTCACCTGCTGCCAACGGAGGACCTGAAATTCGCCGCAGGCAGGGCAACCCACGTGATACTCCCGCCGGTCGGAGCCTTTGTAGGCTTTCTGGATACGGGACTCGCCATCTACCGTCGGCGAGCAACACAAGATCGTTTTGCGGTTCCAGAATGTGGCTTGCCGCTTCAGCGCCAGGCTGATCGGGTCACCTTCCGATCCGCTAGACGCCGGGTACTTGTCGATTTCGTCGCACAGCAAGAATCGGATCGGCAACGCTGCCAAGTTGCCCGGCGATCCCGCCGCGGCGATGGTCAAATGGCCGCCCGAGAAGGATTTGTAGTTCAGCGTATTCGCGATCCTGGCGGCCTTCACGTCCGAGACCTTCTCCCGAAGGCATGAGGTATCCCGAACCATCGGAGCCAACCTGATCTTGCTGAACCGGTCTGCGTCGGAATCGCGCGGTACAATCAGCAGCGTCGGGCCGGGGTCGCGGTCAATGATGTAGCCGAGAGCGTTCTCGATGAGAACGGTTTTCACCATCTGGGTCGCGCTCATCACCACCACCGTGTGCACGCCGGGATCGCAAACCGCGTCAAAGATATCCCGTTGGAACGGCAGGGTGCGCCATTTGCCGGCGGCAGCACCTGACTCGGACGATAGAAAACGGAAATCATCTGCCCACTCCGACACCGTCATCTTCGGCGGGGGCGCCCAGTTCCGCATCTTACTTTTCACCAGATCTTCCGCTGTCATTGGATGGAGCCTCCGGCGGCGGCAAGGTCCGTCAGGATCTCGCGGACCACCTCGTCAACAATCTCCTGGCACTTGGCGGCCTCCGTTTCGACGGCGAGCCGCGGCGCGAGCTTGTGGCCGAGGGCCAGAAACTTCGACTTGGTGATATTGATCATGGCGTCGATTTTCTGGCCAACATCCGCGACGGGTACCAGATCGCCCATCAGACGTTTCAACTCAAATTGATCCCGAGCCAGGTGGACCTGTTCACGGCGGGTTTTGACCTCGGTATAAGAATGGCCGCCGAAACCGGATGGGAATGGCGCTGGCGCGGGTTGCTGGCGTTCGCCAGCGGGGGCGTGCTGATGTTCGGACCGCGTCTGGGGAATTTCCCCAGTGGAGCGTGGAAGCTTCCGGCCGGCGCGACTGGGATCTTTGCTCCGGTCCCAGGCGGCCTGGGCCTCCGCTGGATCGAGCTTCCCATCATGGGCAGGAATCCTCCCGGTCTTCACCGCTTTCGAGACAGCTTCGGCGCTTACGCCGTTCCGTCGTGCGAATTCTCGGAGGGAGATCATGCCCATGGTGTCAACCGTCAACCTCTGTCAACTTGCAAAATAGTTCCAAACGCAGTTTTCCTCCGCAACTCTTCAACCCGCGGCGCGTCGGCCCAAGATCAGGTCCCAAAAAAACGCCCGGACATATTGGGCCATCAATCATGCCGCCGGGACCTTCCCCGCGTTTCCTGTCGGGGCGGTTCGCTTGGCGCGGCGCGCTTCCGCCGCTCTCCGCTCTCGGTAATAGCTTTCCTGCACGTGATCGCGGAAGAGGCCGCGGTCGGTATCAAACAGCCATTTCATGACCTCATCAATGCGATCCGCGATCCCCGCCAGCACCGTGAGTTGGAGCAGTTGGGCGTGCTCCCGCGCATAAGCGATCACATCCCGAAGTTCCGGGAAGTGAATCTCGTCGGGACCGTCGTCGCTGAGATCGACGAATGCCATGTAGGGATACGGCGCCCGGTCGGTGGCGGCGCGGTATACGCTGATGCTGAATCCCTCCGCGAGACCGGCAGAGAATGCTTCCGCAGGAAGGCCACAATACCAGGCGTAATCTTCGCCGCCGCGGCCAGATGGATCGCCCACCGGTCCCCACTTCAACTCCGGTGTGAATTCCGGCGGCTCGATTGGTTCGAGTGCGCCGTTGACGTATTTGTAAGTGCTCATCGTTTTGCTCCTCTCCATTCCTCTGGACCTTCACCGCCGGGAATAGGCCGCCGCTCCGGTCTCCATCTTGTGAATTTCACAAGATGGGGATTGTTTCCGGATCCTATCCCCGCAGGTTAAATGCTTGAAAACACTGGCTCTGCGGTGAAAGCGGGGATAGGAACCAACACTCTCTATTTCCAGCGCGTGCAATCGCATGTGGCACACGTGATTCTTTCTCCCGCACATATTGGGGTTGGTTTCTATCCCCGCTATCCCCGCAGTCCCCTTGCTTTCATGGAGATAACCTGCGGGGATAGCCATTTCCTTTCCCCGCAAATCGGCGGGGATAGCGGGGATGGCCATGCTGCTATCAGTCATTCCGCACCACCTTCCAGCGGGCTACCTTTTCATGGCGGTCATGAACGTCCCGTTCAACCCGCACCTGGGAATCGCCGTAGCGGCGGCCAAGGTGTTCGCTGAACGCAAAGCCCAGACGCTGTTTGAAAAAGCCCTCCCGGTCCATGGCCTGGGCAATGAAGTCGGGCAGAGCGGCGCGCAGTCCTTCAGCGCGATCAGTCACCTGCGACTGCCTGGTGGATTCGTTCCAGGTCTTGTCGTTCATCCGCTCCCATACCTGCGCGACAGTGAACGGCTCGCTGTAGAAAACGGTATCCAACATCTTCAGGAACGCTTCCCACTGGATGGATTCGATGTCGGCCTGCTCGTACAGCTCGTTGGAGTTGTCCAGGAAGCCTTCAATGCCGGCGTGCTGGAGGATGCCCCCAACGATTACGGACCAATCTTCGAAACCGCCAACAGGAGTCAGCCTCGGCTCGGGCCGTCCGGCGACAAACCACGCCTGCGCCAGCGTGAGCAGCGCGGCCAGGAGTTCGCCACGATGTTTCAGAACATATTCCTTCAGCCGCTTGTGCTTGAATCCGGTGCGCTGGAACGGCTTCGAACACTTGGCATCCATCCGAATCCAATAGCAGCGCCGCGGCATATCGCCGCCCAACTGGATGTTGTTGCCGGTGGCGATCCAGGCACACCGGACGGGGAAGTTGACCGTTTCCGATTTGCCCAGGACGCGATCACCATGGGTAGTCTCGGTTAGCGCCTTGCAGAAATCCCCGTTATCCAGCCGGTAGATGACGTTGTCGATCACCACGACTGCGGACCCCTCGCGCAAGACCGAGGTCAGGACCTTCCGCCATTCCTCCGCATCGCGCGCCGCCGAGAACATGGGCGCCTCGCGGCCGATGGTGATGATGGACACCACCTCCGACAACAACGACTTGCCCGTGCCCTGCGTAGTGGCGTCAAACAGCGCCAAGGGCGTCGGACCCTTCGTGGCGGGCCGCACCACGGGCGTGAGCATCGCGGCGATGGCGTTCGTTCGGCTGGCTACGTCTACAAAGGGAAAATCAGAAATGACGTCGTGCAGCATCTCCGCGGCCACGTCGATGTGATCGGCGGTAGGATGATCGGGCAGGGCTGGCATGTTCAGGCCGTCCTGCTGCGCGTAGAAGAGGCAGCTCTGCACGTCGTAGCCGGGTTCCGTGATGACGGTGCCGTCTTCGCGGAGCGCCGGAGCTTCGATGATGCCCTGGAGCGCGGGGAACTCCCATTCCATGGGCGGCAGCGCCAGGATGTCTTTCACCATGTCCATCGGCGGCGCGCAGTTGGTGAAGCCGTCTACGGTGATTTCGTAGAAGTCGGCGGCGCGCGTCAGGCGGTTCCTCAGAATTCGGTCGGTGGCTTCGGTGATGACGTGACGGCCGTTCTCCTCCTTGTGAACGCAGACCGGTTTTCCCGCCCGGACGAAAATGGATGGCGGATTGTTGAATGCCCGCAATGCCGCGAGGCTATCGCGCGTTACGTCGCGTAGCTGGCGGTCATTTGCCTGGATGTTGGGCAGATCGGAACGACGCCGGTGGCCACCATCACCGGCTTCGTCCTTTCCGCGCTTGGAACGTTTCGGGATGCCCAGCACCACGGGGCTGGCGATCTTTCCACGGTGGTTGCATTCGGCGCAGTAGCGGCCGCATCCCAGGTCGCCCCCTATGAAAGCGCAAGTAGCCGGTCCCGCCGCGCCCATGGCCTGTTTCAATTTCTCGGCGGTTTCGGCCTCGTAGTACTTCGGATATGGCCGGCTAAGTTCGTGGGCGAGGTGGATTCCATCTTTACACCGGCCCACGATGGACAGCATCCGATACCATTCCGGCTCGGGAAGAGAAGCTGCATCGTCTTTGCAGTGGCGAATCCACGGGCATCCGGCGAGCACCCGCAGGAACTCGGCCGTAGGCTGCTCGGGCGCCGGGCCCTGCACGTGCGCCTTCAATTCCGGGTCGGCTTCAACGTTGAGAAAGTCTTCGAAGTCCGACGGGTTGTAACGGTGGCCATCACCGATGACTTCGTACCGGACCAGGACGGGCTCGGCCTGCTTCCTGTTGTACGTGCCTGGCAACCGGAGCAGGCGGCAAAGATCGGCGGTGCCATCCATGCTCCAGCCGCGGTCCAGTGCGAGGTGTTGCAGATGTTTCTGAAAAGCCTTCGAGAGCGCCTTGGCCTTCTTCCGTTCTTTGTCGGAATCGAGATCCCAACATTCCTTGAATAACCAGTAGGGCTGAATACCGCCGCCGGTGTAGACGATCACGGTGGGCTTAAAGGGGACCGCCTGCACTATGCCCATGGCGTCCTCTATGGTGGGCGGAAGGGCCAGGGCAACGTGGTTGGAGCCGGCCACGTCGATATCGGCCCAGAATCCGGGCAGTGAGATCACGCCCACTTCTTTGCCACGGCCTTTCTCCGGGCGCGCCCCTTGCAGGCCGACCGCGGTGTACACGTTGACGTGGTCGCGGAGTTGCATGGCGGTGAACGCGGCGTCGGAGTGCCAGCCGGGCCGGTCCAGGTGCGCGAAGTGCGACACGTTGCTCGGCTTGCAGAAGATGGCGAGGACGCCGCGTTCCTGGCCGTTAAATACGCTGCGCAGGAAACCGCTGGCGGTGCGAAAATCCGGCTGGGCAGCGATGTCGATGGAAATCGCTCCGGGCGTGGGACTAGCGGTCATGTCGCTGGTAGCGTTACTCATTCACGCCGCCGCGGATAGTCACAGGCGCCAGCAAATCCGAAACCGAGATGAGATAACAGCGGCGCGTGCCCCAGGCGCGTAGCTTGCCGCTGCGAATGTCACGCCAGATGGTGCGCTCCGTCTTCCTGGCGATCTTGGATCCCTCTTTCACGCTCACCAGGTCGCTGGGGACGGTCGGTATCACTTCCACGAGGAATTTCGGATTCATGCGGCAGCCTCCCTGTCTGCTTCGGGCTCAGATGGGCGGGTTTCTGCCGCTGCGGACCAGCCTTGCAATATCGTGAAGAATCCGGTGACGTTCTCCACCATCTGGCGCGCGTCCTCGGGTGTCAACGGCCGCGAAGTGCGGGGCTGCCAAAACCGGATCGTCTCTTCGAGCAGCGGCAACCGCTCCATACTGACCTTCAGTGTGGCCTATTGACTATAAATTCAAAACAGGTAGACTATAGATTGAGATGTCAACAAGAGATTGGGACCTTGGTGGATTGACCGATATCAACGGCAACCTGGGCAAGCCCGTGCCGTCCGGTCAGGTTCTCGTGCCGGGCAAGATCGAATTGGACGGCGAGGCCATACGGTGGGAATTGGCCGGGCCAGCCCGATGGCAGGAAATTTCTCGGTCTACCTTGAACGAGTTCGTGAAACTGTGGGAATCGGATTCGGCCTCCATCATGAGGTTCGCGAAGAAGTGGGGCGTGCTGGCGATGCAGTCGACCAAGGCGAAGGACACGGTAATCTACCGGCCGTGCGGCGAATCCCAGACCGAAGGATCAGATCCCATCCCAGCGTGGAAGTACTTCTCCCGCCGGGCGTGCGCCGTCCTCAACATCGCGGCCGCCCTGAGGCAGGACAAGCTTGGAGATCTGGCTGACTGGGGAGTCATCGCTTCCATCGATGACACGCCGGAATCGTACAAGGCTGCATTCGAAGAGCACAAGTACGGCATGGGTTGGTATCTGTTTCCGAAGCCTGCCCCAAATCGCAACCCAGTCGAGCAGGGCAGGCGGGTGATCGCAACCGAGGTTGCCTCGTGGTTGAGTTGCTGGAGAGCGGGGCGCATGCAGGGCCTCTCGGATTTCGCGGTGCAGTGGAATCAGGACAACGCACGATGGGAATTGCAGGTCGATTACCACGGCTTCCTATTCGCCGCGCTGGGCCTGCAACTCGCCCTAAGCCTCGCCGGGGCCGAAAGCCTCTACACGTGTTCCGGATGCGGCTTCCCATATGTTCGGGAACTGAAGCGGCCGAAACCTGGGACGGCGAACTACTGCCCGAAGTGCAGTGCCAGAGGCGTCGCCAAGCGACGGGCTGTTGACACCTACCGCGAAAAGATGGCTGAGGCGTTGCGGCTCGAGGCGGCGGGCACCCCCGTCAATGAGATTGCGGAAAGGATGAGCACGCCCCTCCCCCGGATCAGAAAGTGGTTGGGCAAGGAAAGCCCGGCGGGAAAGAAGCAACGGAAGCGTAGGAGGTGAGATGAAGAAAAGAACAGAGTTCCAAACCGACACCGGATCGGCCGCCAGCGGTCGCCATCCTGCCGTGATTTACGCGCGCGTCTCCAGCAAAGACCAGGAGAAGGAGGGCTACTCGATTCCGGCGCAATTGGAGCTGCTCCGCGGCTATGCCGGTGCCCACGGCTTCGATGTGCTCAAGGAATTCACGGACGTGGAGACGGCGAAGGCGGCGGGCCGCACCAGCTTCGGCGAAATGATCGCGCTTCTGCAGAAGAGCAAGTCCTGCCGCACCGTGCTGGTGGAAAAGACCGACCGCCTCTACCGCAACCTAAAGGACTGGGTGACCATCGAAGAGCTCGGGCTTGAGATCCACTTCGTGAAGGAGAACGTTATCCTGGCTCCCGACTCCCGCTCCTCGGAGAAGTTCATGCATGGCATTAAGGTGCTGATGGCCAAGAACTACATCGATAACCTCTCGGAGGAGACTCGCAAGGGGATGCTGGAAAAGGCGCGGCAGGGCATCTGGCCGTCGTTCGCGCCTCTGGGCTACATCAATGTGGACGGCACCAACGGCAAGCGCACCATCGTGCCCGACTCGAATCTGGCACCGGTCATCACCAGGATGTTCGAGCAGTACGCCACCGGCAAGTTCTCGCTGAAGCAGATGGCCAAGACAGCCCGCGCCGACGGACTGGCCTACCGGAAGAGCGGTGACATGGTGCCCACCTCCACGGTGCACAAGATCCTGCGCAACCGCATCTACTCCGGCGACTTCGACTTCGACGGCACGATGTACCACGGCGCCTACGAGCCCGTCGTCTCCCGCGAACTGTGGGATCAGGTCCAGGCCATCCTCGACGGCCGTGGTGCCAAGAAGACGCGCAAGGTGAAAGAGCAGTTCGCCTTCAGTGGTTTGATCACGTGTGGCCACTGCGGCTGCGCCATGGTGGGCGAGATCAAAAAGGGTCGCTACATCTACTACCACTGCACCGGCTTCAAGGGGAAATGCCCGGAGCCGTATACGCGCGAGGAAGTGCTGGAGGAGAGATTCACGGGTTTGCTGAAAGGCATCGCGTTCAGTGACGAGACGCTGGTCTGGGTGCGGCAGGCTCTACGCGAAAGTCACCGGGACGAACGCCAGTTCCACGATGATGCCATCGCCAAGCTTCAGCGTGAGCACCGCCGCCTCCAGGACCGCATTGACGGCATGTACGAGGACAAGCTGGACGGCCGGATTGCCAACGACTTCTTCGACACCAAGGCCGCGGAGATGCGTGCGGCGCAGACGGCCATCATTCGCGACCTGGGGGCGCACCAGACGGCCAACCACAGCTATATCGAGGAAGGCGTCCAACTCCTGGAACTGGCGCACAATGCGCACGCCCTGTTCGAGAGTCAGCCCGCAACGGAAAAACGGAAGCTCCTGGATTTTGTACTCTCGAACTGCACGTGGAAAGGCGGCGAACTGACCGCGAAATATCGCCAACCCTTTGACGTGTTGGCAGTTGCGGTCGCGTCGGAACTACAGCATGTGGGAGGGGGATCGGCGGAAACAGCCAGAAATGATATTTGGCTCCCCAGGTAGGACTCGA
>Ga0181526_10000514_pt1 | contig 40662 bp, 32 predicted proteins | sample PEATcosm2014_Bin_35_FD_119750 | JGI IMG/M metagenome (GOLD analysis project Ga0181526, IMG submission 119750) | Peatland microbial communities from MTU Mesocosm Facility, Houghton, MI, USA - PEATcosm2014_Bin06_30_metaG | ecosystem: Environmental > Terrestrial > Soil > Wetlands > Peat | place...
CACCGTGTAGAAGTGCGGCGTGGCGTAGTCGTAGAGCGCCGTCTCGGTGAAGAACGAAATCTCGTTGCGGAAGACATGCGCCCAGTCCGTGAAGCCCGCGTACCAGTTATCGAAGCGCGACTCGGAGATCGCGCCCGGCATGTTGTGTGCGTTTAAGTAAGCGGTCATATTCGCGCCAATGAGATTCAGCCAGCTGCGCACCAGCGGGCTGATGTTGCTGGAAATAGGATCGGAAAACGGCGGAATCCAGATCCGCGCTGGGAACGGTGCCGTCTGGTGCTGGCAATAGAAGATCTCGGGGCTGTATTCGAGCTGGGTTTTGACGACGACCTGCTCTTCTTTCATGTTCATCATGTAGCCGTCGCGATTGTTGTCGTGGCCCACGTACTCCTGATAGAGCCAGGGCATCGGGGCGACCTCATATTTGGTGCCCAGATTCTTTCGGTACCAGTGCACGACCATGTCCTGTCCATCGGGATTCAGGGTTGGCCATAACACCAGGATCACGTTGTCGAGGATAGAGTCGATTTGCGGGTCATTCTGCGCCGAGAGGAGCTTGTAGGCCAGCACCATGGTGTGCTGCGGCCCGGCCACTTCATCCGCGTGGAGTCCGCCGTCGATGTGAACGATGACTTTCGATGTGCGCGCGAGCTGAAGTGCTTGCTCGTCCGTCAGATCGGTTGCGTGCGCAAGGCGCCCCGCGATCTGTTTGGATTCGTCGAGTTTGGCTAGGTTCTGCGCCGATGAGATCACAGCGAGTTCGATGTCTTTACCCTGGGTCGACTTCCCCACTGTGAACATCTTCATGCGAGCGGGCGCGGCCGCTGCGAGCGCGTGGAAGTAGCGCACCGTGTCTTCGTAATCGGCAAGATAGAAGTCGTCGCCGGGATTGTGCCCCAACACGGAGATTGGCGTGGGGACCTCGGCGTGCACTAGAGCGGAGGGCTGGGAAGTGAAACACCCGACCGACAGGAGAAGGAATCCAAGGCGAAGACTCAAGCGGAGAGAAGACATCGACGCTCCTTTAGGGCAAGCAAAAATGGGATCGAACGGGAGAGACTTCGGCGTCGGAGACGCCAGCGCTGCATGCGTGTTTCCAAGGTTAGCGCATTGGATTGGGATTGCAGAGATGGATTAGAGCCTTCGCAGGAGTCGCAGGCATTCAATCCACGCCTGATCCCGTGTTTTGGTGCGGAATCCGCAGCCAAATGGGAGATCGGCTTCCTCTACGCCTTGGTCGTCTCCAGCACATCGCGCAACGCGAAGCTCGTTTCGATGCGCGTTACGCCTGGCAGCCGGCTCAGCTCGTTCTGATGTAGACGGCCGTAGTCATCGATGCCGGCCACACGCGCGACCAGCATATAGTCATACTGGCCTGCCATAAGATGGCAGCTCACGACTCCTCTGCAGCGCCGCACGGCGGTTTCAAACCCGCTCAGAACCGTGGCCGACTGGCGCTCCAGCGTGACGCGAATGTAGACGGTCATACGTTTGCCGAGCAGCCGATCGTCGACCAGCGCGCGGTAACCACGAATGGCTCCGGAGCCTTCAAGGGCCAGAATGCGACGCGACGCGGCAGAAGCCGAGAGCCCCACTGCCTCCCCTATTTCGAAGTTCGTCGCTCGACCGTGGCTCTCCAGATAGCGCAGAATAGACGCATCGAGGTCGTCCAGTGGCCCTTCCGAACTCACTGCGGGTGTTTTGTGCGTATCTGCCGGATTTTTCTCACGTTTTGTGCTCATAACGCAGTTGTACCACGATGTTTGCACACATTGACACCGAGATTGGTCTTACCATGACTGCTGTTGGGAGTCCTGTGCAACAGCGCGCCGGAACCCAGCCCTCCCCTAACAAAAAGCACCGGCGTGCAGGCCGCTTCCGCAACGAGCCCTCCCCCAAGGGCGTCATTAGATAGAGGAGCAGGCGAGATGATTATCGGCGTTCCCAGGGAAATCAAGGACAACGAGGCGCGCGTAGGCGTGACTCCCGCCGGAGTGAAGGCGCTGACTGAGGCAGGCCACAAGGTTCTCGTAGAGACGCAGGCGGGCACGCTTTCGGGCTTCGACGATGGCGAGTACCAGGACGCGGGCGGGGAGATCGTCGGCGATGCCGGCTACGTCTGGGGCAAGTCGGAGATGGTGGTCAAGGTCAAGGAGCCCATCGAGAAGGAATACGTCTACTTTCGCGAAGGGCTGGTGCTCTTCACCTATCTGCACCTCGCTCCCTTGCCGGAATTGACCGACAAACTTCTGGACTCCAAGGTGATTGGCATTGCGTACGAGACCGTGCGAGATCGGCAGGGCACATTGCCGCTGCTGACGCCCATGAGTGAAGTCGCCGGCCGCATGAGCGTGCAGGTAGGCGCGAGCTATCTCGAAAAAGAGAAAGGTGGCCGCGGCATCCTGCTGGGCGGTGTCCCCGGCGTACCTCCCGCCCACGTGACGATCCTCGGCGGCGGTATTGTCGGCACCAACGCAGCCAAGATCGCGCTGGGATTTGGCGCCAAGGTTACGTTGATCGACCTGAATCTGAATCGGCTCCGCGAACTGGACGACTTGTATGGCGGGCGTTTGTACACGCTGGCATCGAACAGCTACAACATTGCCCACGCCACGCGCGAAGCCGATCTGGTGATTGGCGGAGTGCTCATTCCCGGCGCCACGGCTCCGAAACTGATAACGCGTGCCATGGTCGCGCAGATGAAGAAAGGCGCTGTCATCGTCGATGTGGCCATCGATCAGGGCGGATGCGTCGAAACGGCGCGGCCCACGTCGCACTCGAATCCGAGTTTTGTTGTCGACGGCGTGGTCCACTACTGCGTCACCAACATGCCGGGCGCGGTGCCGCATACTTCCACACTGGCACTAACCAATTCCACCTTTCCTTATGTACTGCGGATCGCGAATCTAGGCGTCCATGAGGCGCTCAGGAAAGATGCCGGATTGGCCGAAGGGCTCAATACGTGGCGCGGCACACTCACCTACCGTGGAGTCGCCGAGAGTCAGCACAAGCCCTGGACTGCGGCAGCGAGCGTGATCGCGTAGTGCGCACGGCCTCGTTTCAAATGGCGGGCCGATTCGCAGGACGCCTCTAAAGCAATCCCAGAGTTGCGGATACCCTTGAGAGCGCCTATGGAGGGTCGACGGCTCCCTGGTGGTTGCGTCGACTAAGGCCATACAGTTTCGATGTAGGGCAAACTCTGGAATCGCTATAATCGCCGCATGTCCTTCCTGGGCGACCCACGCCGGCGAACCGTGGTCTTTCTAGGCGTTGGTGTCCTTCTGTTCTTCGCGCTGCTGGGCGCGCTGCAGGCGTTCAATACCTCGAATGTTCACTTTTTGAATCCTGAGACGGCCGGCGAGACGCTGGCGTTTACGGGACTGACCGTTGTCGTCTTCCTGTTGCTGATGGTCTTGTTGATGCTCCTTCTCAGGAACATCCTCAAGCTCTATGCGGACCAAAGCAGCAGCGCACTCGGCGCGCGGCTTCGGACAAGGATGGTGCTGGGTGCGGTGTTGATCGCCGTCACACCTGCGACCTTCATGTTCCTGTTCAGCTTTGAGCTCATGAACCGGTCCATCGATCGCTGGTTTTCGCCGAACACTTCGGAGTTACACGAAGACTCAACCCGCGTGGTGCTGGAACTGGCGCAATATGTCACGAGCAATGCGCGTGGCGAGGCTGAATCTATTGCCGCGAGTGGTGCGACGGATGGCGATCTCGTGGCTCTGCAGAATGTGCTCGGATCGCATCGCATTACGCTGCAAGGCGGTTTTGCGCTGGTCTACGATAAGGGTCGGCATGTCCTTGCCAGCTACCAGGCGCCGCCGGATTCTAGCAGCGCGAGTTTGATTCCCTGGCTTCCGGAAAAAACGGAGGAGGGAGCCAGCGAAGTCGCAATCGACCTGCATGGTCCGCTTTCCGCGAATCTCCTCACCGCTGCCCAACGCAACGATGAGCCCGTGATCCGCATTGCCGGCGAAGATTATGCGCTGGGCATGTCGATCACCGCATCGGGCAAGATCGTGATTGCTGCCTTGCCGATGCCGCGCGGGCTGAGCCAGACCACTTCGCGTATCCGTCAAGGCGCGGCCGCGTATTGGGTTCTTTTCCGGTCGCGCAGAACAATCCGCGACACGTTTGTCCTCATGCTGCTGCTGATCACGGTCGTGGTTTTTTTCTCGAGCGTGTGGCTGGCCCTGTTTCTCTCCAAGCAGATTACGCGACCGGTCGAAGCGCTGGGCGATGCCATGGACAAGATTGCTGCCGGGAAGTATGACCACCGCGTGCAATTGGTGACGACCGGAGAGATGGCAGAGTTAGTGCGTTCGTTCAATCACATGGCGGCGGATCTGGATACGAGCCGGCAATTGGCTGAGACATCGTCGGCGCAGGTGATTGCGGCCAACATGGCCATCGAGGAGCGACGCCGGGAGCTGGAAACGATCGTTGAGACGATTCCCAGTGGTGTCGTCACTCTCGATGGCGCGGGCGTTGTCCTTCAGGCCAATCGGGCATTTGCGGTGTTGATGGGACGGCCGGAAGATCCGGAGTTGCGGGGCAAAAAGTTAGAAGCTCTTTTGCCTCCCGAGTGCGCAGATGACTTTGCCGCCCTGATCCGGCGCGGCCAGCGGATGGGAGCTGCCTCGACTGAACTCGACTTTCATGCGCGCAGCCGCGCCATGCATCTGGCGGTCACCAGTGCGCGTCTCGATCTCGGGCGTGGAAAGACCGGCAACGTGCTGGTCATTGAAGACACGACGGAGCTCCTGCGTGCACAACGCCAGCTGGCGTGGAAAGAAGTCGCGCAACGCGTTGCGCACGAGATTAAGAATCCGCTCACGCCGATCGCGCTGTCCGCGGAGCGGATCGGGCGGCATTTGGATCGCAGCCAGCCTGATTCTCCAAGCGTGATTCGCAAATGCAGCGAGGTCATCCTGGGGTGCGTCGCCACGTTGCGCTCACTCGTCGACCAGTTTTCGGCCCTCGCGCAGTTTCCGGCTCCTCAGCCGCGCCCCTGCGATATGAATCGCGTGGCGGACGAGGCCCTCGCGCTCTTTGCCGATCGTCTGGATGGCATCACGGTTCGACGCGAGCTCGAGCCGGGATTGCCGATGGTTCTCGCCGATCCGGAGGCGATCCGACGCGCGCTGGCCAATCTGATCGACAACGCCGCGGAGGCGATGCAGGGCAGTTTGCTGCGCGTCCTCGGCGTCAGCAGTGGGCTCAGTGAGGATGGCTCGGCGCTTGAAATTGCGGTCTCAGATACAGGACATGGGCTCACCGACGAGATTCGCGAGCGGCTCTTTTTACCCTTCTACTCCACCAAGAATCGTGGAACGGGACTGGGCCTCTCGATCGCCGCCAAGATCGTACAGGAGCATGGAGGCTCGATTCGAGCCGAGAGCAATACGCCCAAGGGTGCGCGCTTCCTAGTGCACCTGCCCCTGATGGAGACCGCGCAACCGCACTCTAGTGAAACACCGGCCGCCGAGTCTCTGACGAAAGCGCATTCATGAACCACATTCTGGTCGTTGACGACGAAGCCGAGATTCGGTCGTCGCTCGAAGAGATTCTGCGCGAAGAGGGCTACGGTGTGGCGACCGCGGCCACTGCGGCCGAGGCGCTCGTGCTTGTCCGGGACGCGCCGTACGAGGTTGTGCTGCTCGACATCTGGCTCCCAGATCGCGATGGCCTGGAAGTGCTGGCCGAGATCCACGCAATCGATGCACAGGCACGGCCGGAGGTGGTCATCATCTCCGGGCACGGAACAATCGAGACCGCGGTGAAAGCGACCAAACTGGGCGCATTCGACTTTCTGGAAAAGCCGCTCTCCCTCGATCGAACCCTCATTGTGCTCAAGAACGCCGTCGATGCGAGGCGGCTGCGCAATGAGAACCTCGAGTTCCGCCGGCAATTCGGTGTGGGGTCGGGGCTCACCGGCGAAAGCGTCCCGCTGAAGGCGTTGCGCCAACAGATTCGCCTGATGGCGCCCACCAATGGCCGCGTCCTCATCTACGGCGAATCGGGCACCGGCAAAGAGCTGATCGCACGCGCCATCCACGCGGAGAGTCTGCGCCGCGACCACGTTTTTGTCGAGTTGAATTGCGCCGCGATCCCCGAAGACCACATCGAGGCTGAACTCTTCGGCTACCGCCATGGAGCGCAGCCCGGAGGTCCTTCGGAGCAGCGGGGCACCTTGGAGCGCGCCGACGGCGGGTCGCTTTTTTTGGACGAGGTCGGAGACATGAGCCTGAAAACGCAGGCCAAGGTGTTGAGCGCTCTCGACGACCAGGTCTTCACTCCCGTGGGAGGAGCCCAACCCATCCGGATCGATGCCCGTGTGATCGCTTCGACAAATAAGGACCTGGAAGAAGAGATCGCCAAGGGCAACTTCCGCGAGGATCTGTTCTACCGGCTGAACGTGGTGCCGTTTTTTGTGCCGCCGCTCCGCGAGCGCAAGCAGGATATTCCCCCATTGGCGCGGGAGTTTCTGGCCGACTTTGGGCGGCAATACGGCCGTCCGCGCATGGAGATCAGCGAAGAAGCTCTGGAGACGCTGGCCAAATACCATTGGCCGGGCAATGTGCGCGAACTGAAGAACGTGATCGAGCGGGTCATGATTCTGAACCCACGGGCGCTGCGGATCGAGCGCAAGCATCTGCCTCCCCTGACCCACAAATCGGGATCGCAGACGGTGGGTGAGTTTTCGACGCTGCAGCAGGCCCGCGATGCCTACGAGCGCGAGTACATCCTCAAGAAGATCGAAGAGGCACGCAACAATATGAGTCGCGCTGCCGAGCTGCTTGGCCTGGAGCGCAGCCATCTCTACCGCAAGATGAAGGCGCTCGGGATCGGTTTGCGCGAGTAGGAAATACGGCAGGCACGGCTCGGCACCCTGTCCGAGAGTGGACACATTGTCTCGAAAGTGGGCATGAGCGGATCGCCACCGGTATTGAGAGATGTCCGGAAATCACAGGAAATAAAGGCAATTGTCGGCGCTTTCTGCGCCTCAAGATTGGGCACCGAATTGCTCTGACGTAGGGAACTGGGTTTCTGTTCGGAGGTGGCCATGGCGTACTTTGAGCGGATGCGTGATGCGATTTCGGAGCCGTTCAGCCCTGAGATCATTCGGCAGCGGACGGCGACGGGCTGGCAGATGGTTTCGATTGAGTGGCGGCGCGAGCTGCCGGACACGGAAGCACCTCCCGATGGCGCCTTCAACGAGGACATCCCCTTCGGGCTGCGGATCTCCGACGACTGCAAGCGGCTCGAAGTCGATCCCCACGAGAACCAGGTCCTGCTCCTCATGATGGACCTGCTGGCGCAGGATTTTTCCTATTCCAGCATCGTGAGCGACCTGAACGAAAAGGGCTTCAGGACGCGCGAAGGGAAACCGTGGTCGCGTGTCGCAGTCTTCAACATGATGCCGCGCCTGATCGAGGTTGGGCCCCGAATCTTTTCTAGCGCCGAGTGGGAGAAGCGGCGACTAAAGATCGCCCGGCGCGAAGCTCCGTAGGCTATCGCTTCCGCTTACGCCGCAGCCGAAAGCGGCCTCACTTTGGAACGCCTCTTCTTCGAAGCGACCCACAGGTCGCGTTGCGCCTGCAACCGCAGCCATAGCTCAGCGTCGGTGTTGAAGGCCTCAGCAAGCCGTAACGCCATATCGGCTGAAATTCCGGCCTTCCCATTCAACACTCGGGAAAGCGATGGCCGAGTGACTCCAAGATGCCGCGCTACGTCGGTCACCGATCGGCCATCCAGATAATTTGCCAATAGTCTTCCGGGATGTGCTGGATCGTGCATTCGCATAACCATCTCCCTTCTGAGTCATAGTCCTGATAATCGACCAAAATCGCGTCCTCTCCTTCGAACGCAAACGTCAGACGCCAGTTCCCGTTCACACTCACTGCCCAATGGCCCACCAGCTCCCCTCGCAACGCATGGAGCTTCCAGCCCGGGACATTCATATGTTCGGGCTTGACTGCTGCGTTCAAAACAGTCAGTTGCTCATTCAGCTTGCTCGCATCATTCGGTTGAATCCCAGCTTTGGAACCAGAGAGGAAGAACCGTTCGATTCCTTTGTGCCGGAACGTGCGTACCATCTCGGTTCCATTGTATCGCGTAACGCCACGCTATACACCGGGAGTTTTGGCGCATAGCGCCGCCGGCCTGGGGGCGGGCAGGCTATCGCTTCTGGATTGGGCCGATAGACCCAGGATTGTCTCCCAGCCGCGGATCGACACGGAAATCCCAGACCGACTGATTGATATCGGACGCCGAGAGGATTTCGACCAGCGCGTATTCGCCGACGGTGAGCGGCTTCTCCGGCGTGAGCTTGAGCCAGTGCTTGCCCGGCAGCACCTCGGCCTTGGCTGCGATCACATCCTCGCTCTGGGAAACGTTGCCAGTGGGGCTGACGTGAATCGCCCCTACGATGCGGACAGCTTTGCGTTCGTCAACCTGCACAATGGCAAATCCCGATGCCGGCGAGTGCGCTCCGTGCTTGCGATTGGCGGCGTCCTTCGCGCCGCCGGTCTGCACCGTGAACGCATGGGTCTTAAGAGGCGGTGCCTCGCCTGGATCCAGCGAGAGATAGATCTCCGGATCGTTCACATGGAGATGCACCTTGGCATGTGCGCCGTCCAACTCAATACTTTCTCTCTGGCCCGCGAGCGGGTTGAAGACGCTGAGTCCATGCTTATTCTTTTGATTTAGGCTCAGGTCGGTGGGCGCCAATTCCACGATTTCGGGCGTGCCCTGATAGGTGTCGAGCACAAACACGCCGTCCTCGTCGGGCAACTCGAGGCCTTTGGCGACCTCCGGCATCCGAGCGCGCTGGTCCGCACGTTCTTCGGCGTCCTCCTTGTCGAGTTCTTCGGCCTCCTTCATTGAAGGCGAGGGCTCCTCCTGCGCGGTCGCGTGATCGCGCTCCCACTTACGCGTGGCTTCCCAGTCCACCAGATCGGCCGGCATCTCTTCCCATTCGCCGCGGTCCTGGGAGAGGTAACGGACTCGGTCGCCGACAACTTCGTACTGGCGGACGGGCTGAAAGCTGCCGTCTTTGAGGATCAGCCGATGATTCGAGGCCGTCCCCGGAATGCCGGCGGGCATGGGGAGAGGCTTGCGATCATCCGGGGCCTGCGCGCAGACGGGGGCAACCAGGAGGGCGGCAAGGGCCAGCCCGGACAAGCCACGTAAATCAAGAAGATGCGCCATGGTCCCTCAGTTTAGACGAAGCTCGAGGACGAGCGTCTTGTGAGAAATGTGGGCACTGTCGTCACAGCTTGCGATGACATCCACGGAGTCGCAGCATCTAAATATGTGTATTCTGGAAGCAGGGATACGTGTCGGCTCTCGTCCAATCACGCACATCGGGTCGCAGCCTGAGGCCCCGCGCCTTCACGGTTGTCGCGGCAGTGTGTGTGATTCTGCTGGCGCTGCTGGCAGTGGCGCAGGTTGCGCACACCCACCAGGGCGTGACAGACGCCGATCATTGCCCCCTCTGCATCGTGATGCACTCCGCAGCGCCAGTTTTGGCGACGGCGGCCTTGATTGCACTCGTGCAGGTGGCGATGACCGCGCCCGTGCCCGAAATTCGAACCATCAGCAGGAATTGGCACCCCCAGCTCTTCACGCGCCCGCCTCCCGTGGGACTTTAGGGCATCCCTCCGTTTATTGGCAGAACCCCCTTCGCACACACACCGGCATGACTCAGTTGACGCGGTGAAGGGAGCAGTACCCAAAAAACAAAAACGGAGAGATGTCCCGGATCGCATCGATGATGCCGCGGCGGAACGCCGGGCTTTTCCCTATTCATCACAGCAATCCCTGGGAGACACAGACTATGCCGTTCAAACACGGCCTGATTTTTGGCACCTTTTCAACACTATTCGCGCTTCTTCTCGGAGCGCTTGTCGCCTCAGCGCAAAGTGGGAACGCCGGCACCGTGCGCGGGACCGTTACCGATCCCAGCGGCGCGGTAATTCCCAACGCAACCGTGCATCTGACCAACCCCAACAGCGGGCTCGACCGCACAGTGACCAGCGACGCCACGGGGCAGTTCGTCTTTTCCAACGTACCCTTCAATCCGTATCAAATGGTGGTCTCGGCCACCGGGTTCGGCGTGCTGAGCCGAAGCGTTGAGATTCGATCCTCCCTTGGAACAAATCTGAAGCTGGTTCTTCAGATCGCCGGTACTTCGCAAACTGTCACGGTTGAGTCGTCCGGTGATCTGGTCGAGGACGACCCGACCTTCCACACCGACGTAGACCGGGACGCCTTCATCAAGGTGCCATTGGAGAGCCAGTCTTCGTCGCTGAGTTCGCTCGTCACGCTTACTACTCCCGGTGTCTCTGCCGACTCCAACGGCCTCTTTCATGGCCTCGGCGATCATGCTTCCAACTCCTTTTCGGTAGATGGCGAGAGCATTACGGATCAGCAGAGCAAGGTGTTCTCGAATCAGCTTCCCTCCAATTCCATCCAGTCCATCGAGGTGATCTCGGGTGCACCGCCGGCTGAATATGGGGACAAGACGAGCCTGGTAATCGTCGCCACGACGCGCTCGGGCCAGGGCGTAACGAAGCCGACGGGCAGCATCAGCAGTTCCTACGGCGCGTTTGGGTCAGCGACTGCCGGCGTCGACCTGGCATATGGCGGCAAGAACTGGGGGGATTTTGTCGAAGTGGATGGCCTGAATAGCGGACGCTTTCTCGATCCTCCGGAGTTCACGGTCTTTCACGACAAGGGGAACGAGGAGAATGCCTTCGACCGTGTGGACTATAGCTTCACGTCGGCCGATTCGGTGCACCTCGATTTCAACTACTCCCGTTCATGGTTTCAGACGCCCAACGCCTTCCAGAACCTGAATATTGAGAACGTCGTGAGCGGAGGCGCCAGCGCCAATCCTGTATTCGGAGATGTGGGTAACACCGATCAGCACTCGCAGATCTCCACATTCAATATCTCGCCTACTTACACCCGGGTCGTCAGCACCGACTCGGTCCTGAATGTAGGCGCGTATGTTCGCAGGGACGACTACAACTACTACCCGAGCGGCAATCCGTTGGCTGACCGGGGACCGGCCACTTTGCAGACGTCGTCGATCTCCCAGAACCGCACGTTGACCAATACGGGCGTGCACTCAGATCTCACCTATGCACGTGGAATGCAAAACATCAAGGCAGGAGCAGTCTATGAACAGACCTTCCTGCGCGAGAACGACGGCCTGGGCGTGGTCGATCCCACCTATCCCCTCACCGCCCCATGCACGGACGTCAACGGAAACCCGTTGGCGGGTTACTCCGACCCCACGGCTTGCGATGGCATTGTCGCTCTTCAAAACCCCAACTACATTCCCGTGCTCGCACCTTACGACCTCACGCGCGGTGGAAGCGCCTATGTCTTCGCTGGCCGCACCGATGTAAAGGAACTTGCGCTCTACATCGAAGACCAGGTCAAAGCCGGCAACTGGAACTTCAACCTTGGCATGCGTGGCGACATATACAACGGATTGACTGCGGCGAGCCAGGCGGAACCTCGCGTTGGCGTTGCCTACAGCATCAAGCCTACGACCACGGTGTTGAGCATCTCTTATGCGCGCACATTGGAGACCCCGTTTAACGAGAACCTGGTGCTGTCGAGCACGGGCTGCGCGAATGCAGTGCTTTCGCCGCTCCTCGGCTGCTCGTCCGGTGTCTCGGGGATCCTCGATCCCGGCTTCCGTAACGAGTTCCATGCGGGTTTGCAGCAGGGTATCGGCAAGAACGTTGTGGTGAGCGGCGAGTACATCTGGAAGTACACCCACAATGCGTTCGACTTCAGCATTCTGGGTAACACCCCGATCACCTTCCCCATCGACTGGCATAACTCGAAGATTCCCGGTTATGCCCTGCACGTTGAAGTTCCCAATTATCACAATTTCAGCGCGTACGCGGTGATGTCCTCGGTGGCGGCTCGTTTCTTCCCACCCCAGGTGGCCGGCGCGGGCGCGACAGTGGGTCAGACTGGCCTTCCGTTCCGCATTGACCACGATGAGAAGTTCAACCAAACCACGCATCTGCAGTACACACTCCCAGGACACAAACTCATGGGTGGCCTTTGGGGTGGTTTCAACTGGCGTTATGACTCGGGTTTGGTGGCTGGGTCGACACCTTGCTACGGCACGACCGATCCAAACACCCCGTGCGGAAACAGCTCGGCCACTTTGCCGGATGGTACCCCTGGGATCGCGATGGTGGACACCAACATCCCTCCGGGTCCAGCAACAAACGGCGTCGCCCTTCCGCTGACTGCGGATGAAGAGTTCCAGGCGGGATTCGAGTGCAACGGACAGAAGGCGACTCCGACCGTTGCCTTGCCTTCAGTCTGCCCGGCATCGGAGTTCAAGTCGAGCCTGATCAACATCCCGGCGCCAGGAATGGGTGACAACGACAAGAATCCACAGCGCATCGCGCCGCGCAGCCTCTTCGACGTCTCGCTTGGCAAGAACAATATCTTCCACGCTGATCGCTATAAGGTGGATCTCGACCTGACGGCAATCAATGTGACAGACAAGTATGCGCTCTATAATTTCCTGTCGACGTTCAGCGGGACGCACTATGTAACGCCGCGCGCGCTGACCGCGAAGGTGACCTTCAACTTTTAGTGGACAGTGAACGGTAAAGAAGTGAAAGAGTGAAGCAGAGAAACAGGGCTGGCCGCAATGGCTAGCCCTGTTTTGCTTGTTGGCGCGTTGGTTTGCAGGAAGACAGTTGATCTACTGCTCGCGCAGCAACACCAGCGGGTCGACGGCCAGGGCGCGCCGTGCTGGAATCCAGCTGGCGATTAGGCCGAGCAAAAGCATCGTCACCGTCACGCCACCGAGAACGAGTGGGTCTTTGGGCGTCGCCTGGTAGACGATGTAGGAGAGTACGCGCGTGGCGAGTACGCCCAGCAGCAAGCCGACTGCAGAACCGATCGCGAGCAATCGAAGGGATCGCCCGAGCGCTGTGCCGAGGACATTCTTCTTGCTGGCGCCCAGCGCGACACGAATCCCCAGCTCACGCAACCTCCGGCTGACGACATAGGAGGCCATGCCGAAGATTCCAGTCGAGGCGAGCATCGCGCCCAGCAGGCCGAGAACTCCCAGCGCGACGGAAGCCACGCGGGCTGCGAACCGCGCCGAATCCATCTCGCGGGTCCAGGTGCGGATGGAGATTGGGAGGCTGCCATCGAGACCGTGCAGCGTGTTCTGGAGCACTCCGGTAAGCTCCTCGGGGCTGCGGGAAGAGCGGACCACGAGCCAGGTGCCTGTAGCCGCATACTGCTGGAACGAGAAAAACATGGCCGGTTGCTGGTCTTCGGTGATGGTGCGGTATTTGCCGTCCTCAACGACGCCGACGATCTCAGCACGCTCTTTTCCCCAGAATTTGAAGTGTCCGCCGATGGCCTTGTCGACCGAACCGAAGACTTTGACAGCGAACTGACGATTGACGAGAGCGACTTTGGGAGCCTGTTTGTCGTCATGGAAGATCAGGTCCCGGCCTGCGAGCAGATGCGTGCCGGCTGCGGACAAGTATCCCGGCGAGATGCGATAGCTCATGGCGTCGGCGGCGTAGTTGGTCGGACGGAAGTCGGTAGTGGTGTCGGTATAGACGTAGGAGTCGCCGCCGCCAAGGCTGAGGGGGAGCTGGCTCGTGTAGCCGACGGCAGCCACGCCGGGAATGGCGGCAACGGCGTCCAGCATGCGGCGCTGCATGTCTGCCGCATGATCTTCCGTGTATCCAGCCATGTGGAGATCGGACTCGAGCACAGTGACATTCTGGGGCTGAAATCCGTAGCTGTTCTGGAGAGAGCGGGCGAGGCCGCGCACGGCAACGAGCGAGGAAGTGACGAGCACGGCGCAGATAGCGATCTGCACGACCAAGAGTAGGTCGCGAACTGTGACCCGCCGCATCGTTCCGACAGTCGAACCAGTCCGAATGACCTGCCACGGATCGGCACGCAGGACCTGGCGAACGGGGACCATGCCGAACAGCAATCCGCTGAAGAGAGCCAGAACGAGGGCGACGGCATAGGTGCGCAGGTCGGGGTTCACGGGGATATTGATGGGGACATCGGGGATTGGCTGCCACACGCTAAGGAAACGCAGAATGACCACGCCGCCGGCGAGTCCGATTACGCCACCGGCCAACGAGACCAGCACGGCCTCGGTCAGAAGTTGGCGAAGGATCATCCCACGGCGGGAGCCAAGTGCCAGGCGAAGGGCGACTTCTTTAGCGCGGTCGGCTGCACGAGCCGCGAAGAGGCTGCCCAGGTTAGCGCACGCGGCGAGGAGAATCAATCCGGCGAGGAGCATGAGGCCGGCCATGAAAGCGCGCGCTGGGCCACCGAGCATATCGCCGATGAGGCCGGGGCGCGCCAGAGTGAACTTGAGGCCATCGTCTTCGCTGGGATAGGTTTTGGCCAGCCATGCGCCGATCGTATTCAGGTCAGCCGTCGCTTGTGCCGGAGTGACTCCTGGTCTTAACTTGCCGACCACGAGAGGCGAGTGATCCCCGCGCCACTGAATCGAGTCGTATCCCTCGACGGTGGGCTGCTCGACAATGGGAATCCACATGGCCGGGGCGAAGAACAACTCGGAGCCGCGGAAGCCAGGCTGGGCTACACCGACAATGGAGAAGGGATGCTTGTTGACGGCGATGGTGCGGCCAACGACGCCCGTGTCGTCATGAAATTGGCTGTGCCAGTAAGCGTAGCTCAGGACGACGTAGGGTGCACTGTTCTTCCCTTTTTCGTCGGCGGCGTGGAAGAAGCGACCGAGATAGGGTTGAACGCCGAGAGTGTCGAAGTAGTTCCCGCTGGCCAGATAGGGCCATGCGGTGGATGGGTTGCCCCCGGTGTCGATTCCTGCCGGACCGATGATCGAGAAGGTCGCCAGGTTCTCGAAGGTCCGGTTGCGGTTGCGCAGATCGAGGTAGTCGGGATACGACTGCGAGGGGAACTGGAAGCGCTGCACCAGGTAGAGGCTCTGGGAGTTCGGCAGTTTGACGGGGCGCAACACGATCGCATTCAAAATGCTGAAGACAACAGCGTTTGCGCCGATGCCCAGCGCCAGAGTAATGATGGCGGTCAGAGTGAAGCCCGGCGACTTGATCAATTGCCGGAGGGTGTAGCGCAGATCGGTCGACATGCACTGAGGTACGGGGCTTCCGGGAAGGAGGTTCCCGCGAACTCGTCACAAAATGCGGTGACAATTTGAAAACACACGTTCCAGATGGTCGAGTCGCATCCCCGATCAGCCGAGCGGGACGCGGGCGAGGCAGACGGCGAACCAGCCGCGGCGATCGGTCCAGGTCATATTGTGCGCGAATCCGGCTGCGGCGAGCAGGTCTTCGGCTTGACCGGGCCGAAATTTGTAGCTGTTCTCGGTGTGGATGGACTCGCCACGAGCGAAGTCCACTGTGAGATCGAGGGCGGGAAGATGGACCGTCTGCGCCTTTTCGCTGATCAAATGCATTTCGATGCGCGAGTCGAGCGCATTCCACAGGGCACGGTGCACGAAGGCGTTGGGATCGAAGTTGGCATCGAGCTCGCGGTTGATGCGCACCAGCATGTTCCGATTAAACGCAGCGGTCACGCCGTCTGCATCGTCGTAGGCGTCGAGCAGAGTATCGGCGCTCTTGACGAGATCGACGCCGAGGAGCAGCGCGTCGCCGGGCCGAAGGGCCGAGCGAATCTTGCGTAGCAGGCGGGCAGAGTCTTCGGGCTCAAAGTTGCCAATGCTGGAGCCAATGTAGAGCACGAGCCGATGCTCATCGGGCGCGGGCGGGTCAAGGGCCAAGCCTTCGGTGTAGTCGACGACCTGGGGAGCGACGTAGACATGCGGAATCTCGCGTTCGAGGCGCTCTTCGGCGGCCATGAGTGCGGTGGCGGAGACATCGGCGGGTTCGTAGACGACGGGGCCCTGACGCCGCACAGCGGCTGCGAGCAGAAGGCAAGTCTTCTCGGCAGACCCTGCGCCGAGTTCGGTGATGCGGAGACGCTTTCCGGCCGCTGCACGCGCCACAATGGCGCCGGCATCGGCGGAGAGGATGGCTCGCTCGGTGCGGGTCAGGTAGTACTCGGACAGCTCGGTGATTTGTTCGAAAAGCCGCGAGCCCTCTTCGTCGTAAAAGAGCCAGGGGGGAAGCCGCTTAGGAGTCGACGCAAGACCTTCCCGAACCGCCGTGGCGACCCGTTCTGAGATGCGCGCTTCGGCAGAAGGAAGAGCCGTGATCGCCATGTGGAGTTTTGGATGCGCGACGGTTGGAGCGGGTTACGATTTCTCTGGTTTCGCTTGCGCCAGCCGAATGCCGGAGTACTGCCAGCGGGTTTCGGGCGCGAAAAAGTTGCGATAACTGGCGCGGATGTGCGCCGCAGGGGTGACACACGATCCGCCGCGCAGAACCATCTGTCCGCTCATGAACTTGCCGTTGTATTCGCCCAGCGAGCCGGGCAAAGGCCTGAACCCCGGATACCCCAGGTAAGCACTGGCGGTCCACTCCCAACAATCCCCCCATGCTTGCATCAAGCGGGACTTTTGCCGCTGCGCTGGGCCCTCGCTTTGGAGTAGATCCGTGGCTGGAACGGGCAGAAGGTTGCCGGAATCGAGGAGGTTACCTTCGACGAGGTGATTCCTCGCTTGTTCCGGGGCGGCTGCTTCCCACTCAAATTCGGTGGCGAGGCGCTGGCCAGCCCAGCGTGCGTAGGCGTCGGCTTCGTAATAACTCACCTGACTGACCGGGGCTGACGCCATGGCATCGAGGGATTGTTCGCCGCACAGGGTAAACAGAGTCCAGGCGCCGTCGGCGTTCGACCAGTAGAGAGGAGCGCGCCAGCTTTCGCGCCGCACGGTATCCCAGCCGGCGGAGAGCCAGAGCTCGGGTCGCTGGTAGCCGCCGTCGGCGATGAAGGCAGCGTACTCGCCGTTAGTCACCAGGCGGTTGGCAAGTGCGTAGGGCTCGAGCCAAACGCGATGACGCGGCATTTCGTTGTCGAAGGAGAATCCGCCGCCCATGTTGCCGACGGCGACGAGGCCGCCTTCGAACTCGACCCACTGCGGGGGGACGGCGAGAGAGGGACCAGCTTGGCGGTCGCGGGGCGATGCCGGAAGGTACGCCGGGCGGAGCGGATTGGTGAAAAAGGCGTGGAGAATGTCGGTGAGCAACAGCTCCTGGTGTTGTTCTTCGTGGTTAGCGCCGAGCTCGATGCGTTTGAGTGCTTCGGGGTCGGGACATCGCTCGATTAACTGCTCGATGGCTTCATCGACGTTCCTGCGATAGCACAGGATTTCGTCGAGCGGTGGGCGCGAGAAGGAGGAGCGCAATCGCTTCTCAGGAAAGGCAGCGAAACTAAGGTAATAACTATTAAAGAGCCAGGCGAAGTCGGGGTTGAAGACCTTGTAGCCGACGAGAAATTCGCGCAGGACGAAGGACTCAAAGAACCAGGTGGTGTGGGCGAGATGCCACTTTGCCGGCGAGGCCTCGGGGCATGACTGCACCATCATGTCTTCGGGCGAGAGGGGTTCAACGAGCGCAAGAGTACGCGCGCGTGTGGTGCGGAATCGCTCGGCAATTGCAAGATTTAGGGACAATGACGAGATCGAACTCACGGAGGATCCTCTTGTCTTGGGATGACGGCGCCTTCGTTTGCGTTGCGGGGATTTGAGGCACCGAGTTTCGTTCGCTTCTCCTTTTGCATCTCACCCGTCAATGAAGTGTCGCGCGTCACGGTGGTTTGACCGGATTGATGCGATACCCATGCAGGGCCGTTGGTTTCCAGTTTGGCCCGCCTGGGGGCCGTTTTACAAATCTCGCTTCTGTCATGTGGCGCAGCACCCAAAAAAGTGCTTTAATTCCGCACTGACAATCCTCAAGATTTGTCGCCCCCATTCCTTCTTGAGGAGGGAATATGTGTAGACCCAACGAACGCCGCTGGCTGCCGGCAACTTTGGTTTCAGCAGCCCTGATCGCAGCCGCACTCACGACGGTTGCGCAGACGACGCCGAACGCCGGATTGACCGCAGCAAGGCCTGCCCTTGAATCCACCGTTCTCCCAGCCGCCCAACCGGCACCGGAAGCACTGGCCGATGCCCTCATGGCGCATCGTCGCTACCAGGCTGCAATTGAAGCATACAAGCAGGCTCCCGCGTCGCCCGTGGTGTGGAACAAGATGGGAATCGCCTACCAGATGCTCTTTAATCTGCAGGATGCAATGCGGTGCTACCAGGCGTCCCTGAAGCTCGATGCGAAGAGCGTCAATGTTCTCAACAATCTGGGCACGGTATACGACTCGATGAAGCAGTATCGTATGGCCGTGAAGATGTACCGCAAGGCGCTCAAGCTCGATCCGAAGTCGGCGCTGGTGCTCAAGAATCTGGGCACCGATCTACTGGCCCAGCACCAATATAAGAAGGGCTGGGAAGTGTATAAAGATGCGCTGGCAGTCGATCCGCAGATCTTCGACCACAGCAACGGGCCGCGCATCGAGAATCCAGCTTCGGTGCAGGATCGCGGCGCCATGAACTATTACATGGCGAAGGGCTGCGTGCGTGCCGGCGAAACCGATCGTGCCGTGGAGTATCTGCGGATGGCGATCGACGAGGGCTTCACAAACCCGAAGAAAATTGCCGCCGACCAGGAGTTTGCGGGCCTGCATGGCGTGCCGGCGTTCGACCTGCTGATCGCGGAGCAGAAGGCGCAGTAGACTGCGGTCGGGCGCGGAGTGCCTGGAGCCGATTGATCGAGGATATCCGTGATTCCGAAAGACATGCTGGTCAGAGTAGTCTTCTGAGGCGCGCCCTGCGTCTATCGAGACAGCCCCTGTCGATGGAGGTCCTCGGAGGCCCAATGAACATACGCGTTTTGGCTGCGCTTCTTCTCTCTTCTGCGATGGCTGGTGTTTCGGCGCAGGATATGCCCACTCCTCAGGGATCCGGGCAAGGCGGCGGACAAGGGCAGCTTGGTGGCCGCGGCGGCGGCATGGGATTCGGGATGGGGCGCGGGACGATTGGGACCGTGACCGAGGTTGCAGCCGACCACTACACGATCAAGACAGAACTGGGCGAAACCTACACAATTCATTTCAGTGTGAATACGCGGATCATGAAGCAGCCACCGGGCGGTGGGCCAGGGCGCGGGCAGCGGCAAGTGCAGGGAGCGGGGCAAGGATCGGGATCGGGATTGGGATCTGGTGGGGGTGGGGGCCAAGGCGAGATGCGGACGCCACCGCAGAGGATCAATGCGGCGGATATCAAAGTAGGCGATGCGATCGCAGCCAACGGCGAAGTGGATGCCAACGCGAAGTCGGTGGGCGCCGTCTTTATCATGCTGATTGATCCAGAGCGCGCGAAAGAGATGCGTGCGATGGAGGCCAACTTCGGCAAAACGTGGCTGGCGGGCCGGGTGACGGCGATCAACGAAGTCAAGGTGAGCCTGGAAGGCGGACCCGACCGCGCACCTCACAGTTTCGTGGCCGACGAGAACACGACCTTCCGCAAACGGCGCGACCCGATCACCCTGGCCGATGTGCAGGTGGGCGACATGGTGCGCGTGGAAGGTGCGATGAAGGACGGGACATTTGTGGCGACGTCGGTGATGGTGATGGGTCCGCCGCCGCAAATACCGCGCGATGCCGGCAATGGACCGGGACAGCCGCCCACACCACCCCAGTAGACTATTCGCGATTGGTGAGCCGGCGTGCTACTCGGCCCGCAGCGCCTCTACCGGATCGAGACTCGCTGCTCGCTGCGCCGGAATCAACGCGGCGACCAGAGCTGCCAGGGCAAGGCTCACCGTCGCCATTGCCAGCATGACCGGATCCCAGGGTTTGACGCCGAACAGCTGATCGGTAATCAGCCTCCCCGCGCCCATCGCTGCTGGAATCCCCAGCAGCAGCCCTATGCCCACCTGCCAGAACGCGCCGCGCAGCACCATTGCGACGACCTCTCCGCGATCCGCGCCGAGGGCCATGCGTATTCCGATCTCGTTCGTGCGCTGTTCCACGGTGTAGGCGGTTACGCCATACAGCCCGATCGCCGCCAGGACAAGCGCCAGACCGCCGAAAAGCAGCGTCAGAGTCGCAATCATGTTCTGCTGCGAAAAGGCCGAGTCCAACAAGTGCTGGTAGGGATCGACACTGTAGAGCACGAGGTTTGGGTCGATCTCCGCCATCGCTCGCCGCACCTGCGCCTCGAGATTCGGCGGATTGCCCGGCGCCCAGAGCACCAGGTTGTTCAGATAGTGTCCCGCCGACTCGCCCGCCTGCGCCTCTGGCTCGTCGAAGTGCGGGGTCTGGGCCTCGGCCATGAAAAACGTCGGACGAGGCGGATCTTTCAACTTATAGGTCAAATAACGCATGTCCGCTGCCACACCGACGATCTCGTACATGCCCGCATACTTGCGCTTGTACACTCCGAAATGTTGGCCGATCGGATTCTCGCCGTCCTTGAAGAATTGCTTCACAAAGGCCTGGTTCACCACGGCAACGTTGCGCGTGTTTGCCGTGTCCTGATTCGTGATGGGGCGGCCCAGCAGGATCGGATCTCCCACCGATTCGAAGAACCCTGGCGTCGCGAACACGAAGCCGGCCCCGTTGTCGTCCTTGGCGTTCGGCTCCGGCTTGCCCTGGATCAGGACTCCCGTGTTCCAGCTGTCGCCGCTCATCGGTGCATACAAAGCAGCGCTCACGCCGCGCACTCCCGGAATTGCTCCGATCTTTTCCCGCAACTGCTGATAGAGCAGATTGAGCTGGTCCGGTTTGTAGTTGGCAATGCGGGGATCGATCCAGGCAACATAGTGGTCCTTGAGGTCGAATCCGAAGCTCTGATGCTCGAGATTGCGCAGGCTATTGCCCAGTAAGGCTGCCGCGCTGAGCAGAACCAGCGACATCGCAGCCTGTGCAATCACCAGGGCGCGCTGGGGCCAGCGCACTCTGGAACCTGTCGTCCCGCGCGCTCCACGCAACGCTTCGACTGGCTCCGCTTGCGACGTCATCCAAGCCGGTGCGATGCCGAACAGCACGCCGGTCAGCACGGAGACGCCAAGCGTGAACAGCAGAATTGGCCATGAGGGCGAGGCCTCGATCGGGACGTAGTTGGTCGCACTGGCAACCTTGAATGCCAGATACACCATCCACTGCGATCCGGCGTAAGCCACAGCGATACCCAGTGCCCCACCGATGACGCTGAGGGTCACACTCTCCACCAGCGCCGCCCCAACGAGACGTTTCTGTGATGCACCCAGCGCGATGCGCACCGCCGTCTGCGTCCTGTTCCGCAGCCCGCGCGCCAGCAGTAGATTCGCGATGTTGGCACAAGCCACCAGCAGAACGCAGCCTGCCGCAACCAGCAGCAGCTTGAGGCCCTCCTCGTACTCCTCTCTCACCTCAGCCACGCCCGCGCCGCCCGGAGTCAGGTACATCTTCTGCTGTTGCCAGACTTCCTTTTCCTGCGGAACCATATCCGCGACATGGCTCGCCTGCCAGTCGTGGAGCTCGACGCGCAGCCTAGCCTCGAGCTGCTTCGGATCGGTACCCAGCTTGACTCTTCCGATCAGGTCCAGCCAATGTTGGTTGGGGATCTTGAGCTGCGCGAGGGCTCCATGGAGCAGGGGCTCTGTCGCCACCGGCAGCCAGATCTCCGGCATGCCCCATCCAACCAGCTTGGCGCCATAGAAGCCTGGCGCCGCGACGCCCACAATCGTGAAGGGGTGTCCGTTGACCTGGTATACGGAGCCCACCACCGTTGGATCCGCACCGTATTTGTTCTTCCATACTTCGTAGCTCATCACAGCGACTGGCGGAGTGCCTTCGACATCATCGGAGGGCTGGAAGACCCTGCCGATCCACGCGCCAACACCAAAGGTTCTGAAGAAATTTCCCGATACGAATTGCCCGTTCCGTGTTTCCGCCTGTTGCTGGCTCCCCACCCGCCGGACGCCCAGTCCCTCGTTACCGCCCTGCAGGGCCGCCAAATCGGCAAACTGTGGGGTGTTGTCGCGGAAGTGTTTGTAAAGGTCGTAGGAAAAGATCGCGAACTCCTCGTCCTGGGTGTAGCCTCCGTATCCGCAGCAATGAATCTTGTTTCCGATGCGCCACAGCTCATCGGGCTTCGGCACGGGTAGCGACTTCAGCATGACCTGCTGGACCAGAGAAAAAATGGCGGTCGTTGCGCCAATGCCCAGCGCGAGCGTGAGGACGGCGGTGGCCGTGAATCCAGGTGAACGCCGCAGCTGCCGCAGGGCCTGCTTCACATCGTTGAACATGCTGACCCCTTTTTGATGGGAACCGACGACATTCCAGATGCACGCAGGCCGCCAGTCTTGTAGACGCGGAATCATCTGACTACAGATGAATTAGAGCCAATGAGCCGGGCCAAAAACTGTCCGCAATCGCGATCCTCTGTTCGGAAATGAACAAGCTCTTCGCCGGGCCCAGGTTCTCGTTCAATAGGAGAGATCGTGCATTCGCCCGATCCTGCGGGGTGCCCGCTCTGGACCCACTACTGTCGGCAGCCTCACAGCGGTCGATCGATTCTCCAGTTAAACTGTGCACGGGATGGACCCGCCATGAAATCTACGAGCAAGCCGGGTTCATCCAGCAATCACGAGGACCAGATCCGTGACGCGCGTTTCGCGATGCGGATTTCTCTGATCGTGGGCGTTCTGATGCTCGGGGCCAAGGTCAGTGCCTACCTGCTTACCGGTTCCTCCGCCATTTTCTCGGATGCCGCTGAATCCGTTGTTCATGTGGTGGCTGTGGCCTTTGCGGTTTTCAGTCTTTGGCTCAGTACGCGGCCCGCCGATCCGAAATTCCATTACGGATACGAGAGAATCAGCTTCTTTTCGGCAGGATTTGAGGGAGCCATGATCGTCGTGGCGGCCGGAAGCATTCTCTATACGACGGTTCAAAAGTGGAGACACGGACTGGCATTTGAGGATCTCGGGAATGGCGTGACTCTCATCGCCGGTGCCGGGGTGCTGAATGCGATTCTGGGGTGGTATTTGTTGCGACTGGGACGTCGGAATCGTTCGCTGATCCTGGAAGCCGATGGCAAGCACGTGCTGACGGATAGCTGGACCAGCTTCGGCGTGGTTGTGGGCATTCTGCTGGTGATGCTCACCGGATGGAAGCCGCTCGACCCTCTGGTTGCCCTTGCGGTGGCAGGAAATATCTTGTGGTCTGGCGGAAGCCTTGTTTGGCAGGCCGCGAAGGGGCTAATGGACTATTCCGACCCCGCCGTCGGCCATCGGATTCGCGGCAGCCTGGACGCCATTTGCGATGAGTTTGGACTGCAGTATCACGGAGTGCGATTCCGTACCACCGGCTACCGCCTGATCATCGAGATTCACCTGCTCTTTCCGCAGAGTATGGCGCTGGGTGAGGCACATCGCCTAGCGACGCTCGTGGAAGAGCGCCTAACGGTCGATCTGGCCATGCCTGCGGAGGTGACCACGCACCTGGAATCGCTGGAAGACCATTCCGAGGTGCACCATGCGGTGCACTACACGGGAAGGCCGGACTAACCTCCGGTTCGAACCGCTAGAGAGGATTTGTCCCCAGGCTCTTAGCGACGGCGCATTCCGATCCAGGCGGCAAGACAGCCGGCAACGACTCCGGCAGCGAAGACGATGCCGACCGCTTCCACCGGATTCTGCTTCACGGCTCTCTTTGCGTCGTCAAGAGTATCCTCTGCAAACTCGCGTCCCTGCCGTGCCGTTCGAAGCGCAGAACGCACTCCATCGTCCACGGCATCCTTCACCATCGACTTGATCTTCGCTACCTCGCGAAGTAAATCTTCCACGGTTGCCTGTTTCTCCAGCAGTTCAATCCCCATAGCTGATCTCCTTATGCCTTGCTCGAACCGCGGTCCGCATTGCACCGCGGTATTCGGCGTATCTGTATCGCCTGTTTGATGCGACCTGTGCGGTGATCGTTGCTCGGTCAGGTCGAGGCGTACGGACTTCGGGCAGTTGGGCCGGTTCCGGGCAGCAGGCGTTTTCCGGTTCGTCGGGCGACCAGCGCCTTTTGTCGGACGATTTTGCCCTTCGTCGGAAAAGCAGCGCCCGGCCTTTCGATCCTGGATAACGTTCAAGGTGACACCAACACTTTGAAAGGGATCGGATCCGATGGATGACACACTCGTTCAAGTCGAAGAGGTCACACGCACGTTCCCGCTGGACCACAGCGAGGTGACGGCGCTCGACCACAGCAATCTCCGGGTTTCTGCCGGTGAGTTTCTGGCGATTGCCGGGCCAAGCGGCAGCGGCAAATCGACGCTCCTTAATCTGATCGGCTGCATCGACAAGCCGACCTCCGGGCGCATCGCGATCGACGGCGTGGATACGTCGCAACTGAACGCGGCGCGCATGACGACGCTGCGGCGCGAGAAGATCGGCTTCGTTTTTCAGACCTTCAACCTGATTCCGGTCTTTACCGCGGCAGAGAATGTGGAGTTTCCGCTTCTGGTGCAAGGGCTGAGCGCGAACGAGCGGAAGGCGCGTGTTCAGGAGGCGCTCGAGAGTGTCGGACTGACGGCGCGTGCGCATCATCGGCCCGATCTGCTCTCGGGCGGCGAGCGCCAACGAGTTGCAGTCGCCCGAGCGATTGTAGGCAGGCCGGCATTGGTGCTGGCGGATGAGCCGACGGCGAATCTCGACACGCGCAATGCGACGCAACTCATCGACCTGATGCGCGACCTGAACGGCCGCCTCGGGCTCACGTTCATTTTTTCGACACACGACCAGCGCCTGCTGGAGCACACGCCGCGCATTGTCCGGTTGACCGACGGGCGAGTGGTTTCAGACAGCCAGTTGGAAGGAGCCAGTCATGGGCAAGTTCTTGCTGCTTGCGTTTCGTAACGTCTTTCGCAATCGCCGCCGCACGGTGATGACGCTGCTGATGGTGGGGGGCGGCGTAGCCGGGCTGCTGCTCGTCGGCGGATTCTTCGCCTTCATGTTTCGCGGACTACGCGAGAGCACCATTCGCACCGGGCTGGGCCATATCCAGATCTTTACTGCCGAGCATTTCCAGCGCGATGAGGTGCATGTGCTCGACACGGGCATCAGCAACTGGCAGCGTGTGGCGGCATCGGTTCGTGCCGGCGAGCATGTGCGCGGGGTTGCGCCGAGGATCGAGTTCTACGGCATGTTGTCGAATGGCGTGAAGTCGTCGGTCTTTATGGGCAGCGCGGTCGAGCCCGATGTCGAGCGGGAGATGGGATTCAACCCGAGGATCGCGTCGGGCAGGGATCTGAGCACGAATGCGAATGGAGAAGTCGAGGCTCTAGTCGGTGTCGGCGTTGCGAAATCGATGAGCGTCAAGGTCGGTGACGGGTTGACCATCCTGGCCGTGACCGCGGATGGCGCGCTGAACGGGATCGATGTGCAGATCGTGGGCATCGTGAACACGGGGTTCAAGGATCTCGACGATCGCTTCTTGAGAGTCACCCTGCCTTCGGCGCAACGGTTGCTGCAGACCGATCGCGTGACGAACCTGGTGGTTGGACTCGATCAAACGGAGAACACGGACAAGGTGGCCGCGACGCTGATTCCCAAACTGGGCGGGCTCGGGCAACCAATGGCGATAAGAAAGTGGGTCGAGCTGGCGGCCTACTACAAGCAAGTGAGGACGCTGTTCAGCGGCATCTTCGTGTTCCTGGGAATCATTGTGTTCTTCATGGTGTTGATGGCCAGCGTGAACACGCTGCTGATGGCGATGTTCGAGCGGACCCGCGAGATCGGCACGATGCTGGCGATGGGTACGCCGCGCGCGTGGATCGTGGCGCTGTTCATGGTGGAGGCGACGCTCACTGGATTCTTTGGAGCGATCGTCGGCCTGATCGGCGGCAACCTGTTAGGAATGGCTCTAAACGCCTCCGGACTGCACCTGCCGCCACCCCCAGGAACCGATGTGCCCATGCTGTTCCGGGTTCTGCATGTGCCTGGCCTGATGATCGGCGCTTCACTGATGGTCGTCATCTCGCTCGCGCTTGCATCCATCCTGCCTGCGATCCGCGCATCGCGGCTGCAGATTGCGGAGGCCCTGGCCCATGTATAACGTGAATCGCATTCTTCGTTCATTCCTGCTTCTCTTTCTGCTGGCCTTTCTGATTACCTGGGTCGTTGTTTGCCATGCAGCTTCGGCGACTGCGCCCAACGCAGAGACAATCCTGAAGCAGTCCGATGCGTTTCGGAACGGCTGGCCCGCCTATGTGGTGCATGTGAAGATTACGGACTTCGAGGCTGGAAGGTCCGATGAGGAGCATCTCTACGAGGTCTCGCAGAAGGGCACGGACAAGACGTATGTCGAGTTCATGAGCCCGCGCGAGAAGGGCCGGCATCTGTTGATGGTCGGCGATGACATGTGGGTGTATCTGCCCGATACCAGCCGGCCGGTGCGGATTACACCACTTGAGCGGCTGACGGGGGATGCCTCGAACGGCGATGTGGCGCGCACCAATTACGCAGTGGACTACACGCCGGTGTATCTGCGCGACGAGAAGGTTGGCGCAGTCGAGTGTCGCGTGCTGGAGCTGACAGCGAAGCGCAAGGGCGCAACGTATCAACGGATTCTCTATTGGGTGCGGACCGAGGATGCACGGCCGGTGCGAGCGGAGTTCTATTTGACATCCGGCAAGCACATCAAGTCGGCGACATTCGATGAGTATGAGTCGTTCGGCGGCAAGTTGCTGCTGCACAAACTCACGCTCTATGACGAGATCCGGCACAACTCGCACAGTGTGCTCGAGTATTCGGGTGCCGCGCAGCGCGAGTTGCCGGACAAGCTCTTTTACCAAGGCCGCGCGGATCGGTTCTAGCCATGAGGAACTACGCGCTCATTTCGGCTGCTTTGATCGTCGCGAGTGCGTGCTGCGCGCAAGGGCAGGATGCATCGACGGATGAGGGCTCGTGGCGAACGCGCTACTCGGTGAGCGCGATCGACGATGCGACCTTTTACGGCGATTTACGCGAACGGCTGCCGACGGTTCTGAATCAGGTGCTGGTGGAGCCGTCATTCGGCGTGCGCTATCAACAGCGGTTCACATTCTCGACCAGCCTGATCGGAATCACGAGGTCGTACACGGACAATTCTTCTCAATTACGCGTGAAGGAAGCATATGCGGGCGTGTCGGCAGGCGACTTCGATTTCACCGCAGGCCGCAAGATGGTCCGTTGGGGGACGGGATATGCGTTTACTGCGGCTGGAGTGCTCGATCCGCTGCGCAACCCGACCGATCCGTCGGACCGGCTGAATGTGAATGAGGGCCGCGACATGGTGAAGGCAGACCTTGTGCACGGCCCGCACGCCTTGACGCTGGCCTGGTCTACCGCGGCGCTGGCACCCGCCAACACTGACCTGCACGGCACGACAGCGTTCCGGTATAACGTTCTGGTGCACGGATTCGACACTTCGCTGATCGCGGGGAACGACCGCGGCGGTGACTCGTTTGGCGGTGCCACGTTTACACGCGTGGTTGGGCAGGGGTGGGAGATTCATGGGGAGGGCCTGTGGCGCGAGCAGGCTGCGGTCCTGCTGGGCGCAAAGTGCACACTGCATTCCGGCGTGACGTTCATCGGCGAGTTTTTCACGCCGCCGAATATTCCGTATTACAGAGACATGAGTGTGTCACCCCTCGCAGGGCGGCAGCATTATGCGTTTTTCAATGTGAGCAAATCGCGAATGCGTGAGCGTCCGGGCTGGAAGGAGTGGGATCTGTCCGGTTCGATTGTGGCGAATCTCGACGACAGGAGCACCACGGGCGTTGTGGACGTGAATCGGTGGTTCGGCAATCACTTCTCGTCGTACTTGCACATGGAGATTCCCGAGGGGAGCAAGACATCGGACTACGGGGCCTCGCCCTACAGCACGGCGACGTCGATTGGAGTGCGATTCCAGTTATGAGCGAAAACCTGATCGGATCGCCCGCGGCTCCTTCCGAGACACACGGAAGCTTCTTCGGCTCGGCGAAAGCTTTCCTGAAGGGGATCTGGTTCGTTCCCGTGCTCGCCGTTCTGGTCGTCGTGCTCCTTCTGGTTTTCAAACATACACGGTTCTCTGAAATTGGCCGCCATTTTTTCGCGTCGCTTGTTTATTCGGCATGTATTGGCATTCCTTCTACGTTCCTGATGAACTGGCTCGGCCTCCGATTTGCAGGACGTTTCCCTCGGCTCATCGTGCTCATGAATGTAGCTGCGCTGATTGTTACGGCCACGGCGGGCACATTGGCCGGGGGAATTGTCTTTCAGATCGTCGGCCTCATACCACGCTGGGAATTCTGGATCGAATTCTGGACGTCTTACCCCATTGCGCTGCTCGTGACCCTGATCTTCGGGCTCAGCATCACATCGTTTGAAACCATGAGGCACAGGCTGCAGAGGGCGACTCTGGAACTGCGCACGCGGCAGGTGGAGCAGGAGCGGGCCAACAAACTGCTGGTCGAAGCCCGTCTCTCGTCGCTTGAATCGCGGATTCATCCGCACTTTTTGTTCAACACGCTGAATTCGATTGCATCGATGATCCCATCCGATCCCAAGCGGGCGGAAGATACGGTCGGCAAACTGGCGTCACTGCTGCGCTTTTCGCTCAACGCCAATCACAGCAGCCTTGTGCCGCTGGAGCAGGAGATCAAGGTGGTGAGGGACTACCTCGAGATCGAGGCGACACGGTTCGGGCCGCGGCTTCGCTACTCGATCGGCGTGCCGGAGTCTTTGAAGCAGGTGAAGGTGCCGCCGCTGGCGCTACAGTCGCTTGTAGAGAACAGCGTGAAGCACGTGGCGGCGCAGCGCAGCGAGGGTGCGACGATTCAGATTGTTGGTGTGAAGGCGAATGACCGGATCCAGCTGTCGGTGATCGACGACGGGCCGGGTTTTTCGCTGGCTTCGATCTCGTCGGAGCACGGGCTTGGAAATCTCTCCGCAAGACTGCAGCTCTTGTTCGACGACGCAGGCCAACTGGATGTGACACGCGAAGACGAGAAGACGGTTGCGCGGATTTCGTTTCCCGCGGAGGTGTAGAGGGCATGGAGACCGCTGCGCTGTGCGCGTATCTGGTGGACGACGAATCGCTGGCACTCGAACGGCTGGAGCGGTTGCTGGGAGAGTTTTCGGAGCTGTTGATTGCCGGAAAGGCCTCCGATCCGGCGCGCGCAGTGGAGTTCCTCAACAGCGCCGAGGGAGCGAGAATCGATGTGCTCTTCCTCGACATTCAGATGCCGGGAATGAATGGGTTTGAGCTGTTGTCGCGGTTGACGCGGCAGCCGTTTGTGATCTTCACAACGGCCTACGATCAGCACGCGCTACGGGCGTTCGAAGCCAACACGATCGACTATCTCTTGAAGCCGATCGAGACCGAGCAACTGCAACGGGCCCTGGGTAAGCTTGGAAAACTGCGGCCGGTTGCGAATCCGGAGTGGCAGCAGAGTCCCGATCTGCCGGGTATGTTGCGCAACCTGGCGGTATCGCTGCAGCGCGGGCAGACGGGCTATCCGCATCGAATTGCGTCGAGGGTCGGGGAGCGCATTTCCTTTCTCGTGCTGGACGATGTGTCGCACTTCATCGCACAGGACAAGCTGACCTACGCCGTTACGAACGGGCGCAGCCATTGTGTGGATCAGACGATTACCGATCTGGAGCGAAGGCTCGATCCGGCCAAGTTTCTGCGCATCCATCGCGGCGCGCTGGTGAATGTGGACTGGGTTCACGAGGTGAATTCGTGGTTTGCGGGCAAGGTGGTGCTGACACTGAAGGATGGGCAGCACACACACCTTACGGTGGCGCGGGATCGCGTGCGAAGCGTGAAGGAGCGGCTGGGGATTTAACCCGGTTGAGGTTCGTGCTCTCCACGTCTCAGAAACAGGACCCTTCGACTCCGTTCAGGGCGGCTCCGAGCATCCATTTTCGTGCTGGTTGATCCATCGCGAAAGGCGACCGATCTAGCCGCCCATGAACAAGCCGCCATTCACATCGAGAACGTGGCCGGTGATGTAGGCGGCCGCATCGGAGGCGAGAAACGCGACAGACTGGGCGATTTCAGCGTCAGTGCCGGCGCGCCCGAGTGGAATCTGCACCATCATTACGTCGCGCTGTTTTTGATCGAGCACGGCGGTCATGGGCGTTTCAATGTAGCCGGGGGCAACGGCGTTCACGGTGACGTTGCGCGAGGCTACTTCGCGGGCCAGCGAACGAGTGAAGCCGATGAGTCCAGCCTTTGAGGAAGCATAGTTGACCTGACCGGCCTGCCCGGTGCGGCCAACAACGCTGGTGATGTTGATGACGCGGCCCCAGCGATTGCGCAGCATGGCGGGGAGAAGGGCTTGCGTCAGGAGAAACGTTCCGGTGAGGTTAGTCGAGAGCACGTCATCCCAGTCGGCGCGCTTCATGCGCATCATGAGGCCATCGCGGGTAATGCCGGCGTTGTTGACGAGGATTTCGACTTTGCCGTATCGGTCTAGGATCGCTTTGGCACCGGCCTTGATGGATTCTTCGCTGGCGACGTCGAGTGCGAATGCCGCAGCCTGACCGCCTGCCGCAGCGATCTCGGCAGTCACCTCGGCAAGTTTCGCTTCGTTGCGAGCAGCGAGCGCTACGGTCGCTCCGGCCTTGGCCAATTCGAGCGCACAGGCGCGTCCAATGCCCTGGCTGGCTCCCGTGACCAGCGCAATTCTTCCCTGTAGATCCGCCATCAACCCTTCCTTCTTCAACCCGAGCAAATCAGGAGCAGGCTGCGCCGTCCCGAAGGACATTATAGGGATCGAACGTGCCGGATGGACTGAGTTGAGGATGTACCGGCTGCGTCAGGACGAGGGAATAGCCTGGGCGGGAATGCGCTGACGGCGGCGGGCGGGCGCGGCGAGTTCCGGCGGCCAAACGTAAACCGCCAGCCGGCGAGAGTAGTGAAGTACCGGCTCCTGATCCTGGACGACAACGCCGATGGAGGCGGGCAGGTCGTTGTGCTCGATATCGGCCGCGGCGTCCTCAAGCGGCCAGGGGACGTGGTGCACGTTGGCGCGGATGAGTTCGCCGTCGGCATTCCTGGTGAAGAGACAATAGCGCTCCGTCAGGAAGTATTCGAGCGTCCCGCTGCGGTTTTCGGCCAGCTTGCGGGTCGGCCCGAGTCCCCGATAACGGGCTTTGAAGAGGACTGGTTTACCGGAAAAGCGCCTTCGGCTGTAGAAACCAAATTCGCGTTCGGCGATCGATTGGATGCGCATCTCTGACCAGTAGTAGGGCAGATGGTAGTAACTGCGCGCTGCCAGGACAGCCAGCGGGTTGGCGCAATCGAGCGAGAAGAAGTAGACGCCGGGCGTCCCTGTGCGATGGTCGCGTACATAGGTGCGGAGGTTTAGTTCGGGGAAGCTGCGTGTACCAAAGATAGAGGGCAGGCCGCGCACTTTGATGCGGTCCATCCAGAAAGGAACGACGCCGATCCATGCCGAGCCTTCAAATGTGTCGAGGTGTAGGCCTTCGGGAAGGAGCCCGGCGATCTGGGCGGGATGCGTCCGCCAGTGGGCGAAGAGGAGGTCGTTCCAGCGCTGTGTCATTGCCCAGCGACCGGGGGGCAATGGCCGAGGCCGCTGCGACGTGCGCACCTTGATCTCCCGCATGGCCGCTGCTCCTGCTTCATTGGACGTGGCCACCGTGGATCGGGATGCACAGATATACGCGCGCCCAATGAGGCCTTTCAGTTTGATGGGAGGGGAGCCAAACCGTCAAGCGGCTTCTTCAAAAAATTTGCGCCGCTACAACGGGTGTGCGTCCTCATCCCCGGACCCGCCTCATGCCGTATTCTGGTCGCGAGAACGTCGAATGTCCAATGAATCTTTTCCCCCCACCGAAGCGCGCAACCAAACCGAAGTTTTCGCCGTTCACGGCGCCGATCCTGAGGTTTTGGCCTATGCCATGGCGAAATACTCCCGGTCTGCTCTTTCAATGCGCGAGTCGCTGACTGAGATCAGCGCGCAGAGAGCCGAACAGTTTCTCAACACCTTCTATTTTCAGTATGGCCACAGGTCTATCGCCGATCTGGCGCACATTGCTTTTGCCGTCGAGCGCCTGAGCCTTCTGGCGGCCATCGTGCTGGTGGACGAGCAGCGCTGGGATGGGCAAGAGCGCTCGACCCGCTATCAGAATTTTCTGAAATCGGGCTGGTATTTTCCGGAATTCGGCGCGGATTCGGGGTCGGCGCATCTGTACGCTGAGACGGTCCAGAATCTGTTCGCGGCGTATCAGAGGACAACCGCGGCTGTCCAGGAGGCGCTGCGCAAGCGTGTCGCCCGGCCGGAAACCATGAAGCCGGACGCCTACGAGCGGACGCTGAAGGCGCGGACGTTCGATGTTGCGCGCTACCTGCTGCCGCTGGCGACCAACACGTCGCTGGGGCAGATTGTGAACGCGCGGACGCTGGAGACCCAGGTTTCGAGGCTCCTGTCGCATCCGATGGCCGAGGTGCGCGACCTGGGGCAAAGGTTGCGGGATGCCGCGACGGGACCGGCATGGAACGTGAACGCGCAGGCGGGCGCGGCGTTTGTGGAGAAGCTTGCAGGGCAGCCGGATCTGGCGGCGGAGGCAGCGAACCTGCTGACGCGTGAGACGCGCACTGCGCCGACGCTGGTGAAGTACGCCGAGCCGAATTCGTATCTCATGGAGACCCGGAAGGAACTGGAGCAGGCAGCAAGCGAACTATTGCAAGGTGTAGCGCCCGCACTTGCACCGGTGGTCGACCTGGTGGAGCGGACCGAGACGCTCGAAGTGGAATTGGCGGCGACGCTGCTCTACTGGGGCAGCGATCATCCCTATCGCCAGGTGCGGGACATCGTGGCGAGTCTGCCCGAGAGCCGCATCACGGAAATGATCGAGCTGGGTCTGCGGCATCGTGGACGGCATGATGAAGCGCTGCGGGTTTTCCATTGCGGCGCTGCGTTGCGCTTCGACATTCTGATGGACATCGGCGGATTCCGCGATATGCATAGGCACCGTCGCTGCGTGCAGATCAAGCAGGGATTCACGGCGGCGCATGGCTACGAGACGCCCGTGGTGGGCGACCTGGGCGCGGACGTGAACCTGCTAGCCGAGGCGGGCGCGCTCGAAGACTACAAGGCTGCGGCCGATGCTGCGTTGAGTGCGAGCGCGAAGATTGCCGCGGGTTCGGCGCCTGAGGCTGAGATGTCGGCGCTGTATGTGCTGCCACTTGCAACGCGCGTGCGATGCCTGTTCAAGATGGACTTTGCCGAAGCGCAGTACATCAGCGAACTGCGATCGGCGCCCGCGGGGCACTTCAGCTACCGGCGCGTGGCGTGGGAGATGTTTCTGGCTATGCAGCGGCAGTATCCAACGCTGGCGAAGCATATTCGCGTAACAGACTTCACGCAGCCGATCGATCTGTTGCAGCGGTAAGCGAGGCTCAAGTCTCGGCCGGTGTTTCTTCGGCGAGCGGTTCCGCGGCCCCGCGCAGTGCTGCCGACGTGAGCTGGTCGGCGTGGCGCAGATCGGGGAAGAGCACCGTCCACAGGCCAGCCACCGCAAGTGAGCCAATTCCGCCGTAAATGGTCGCCCGGACAGCGCCCCACCATTGCGCCGTGAGGCCGCTTTCGAATTCTCCTAATTCATTCGACGCTCCGATAAAGAGCGAGTTCACGGCGCTGACGCGGCCCCGCATCTCGGGCGGCGTTGCAAGTTGTAGGAGAGACCCGCGAATGATGACGCTGATGGTATCGGCTGCGCCGCTGATGGCCAGAGCCGCCAGAGAGAGCCACAGGTTGCGCGAGAGGCCGAAGATGAACGTGGCCGCGCCGAAGATGGCGACACAGATAAATAGACGTTTGCCGGCGCCGCGGCTGAGGGGAAAGCGCGCCATGACCAGCGACATCGTGAGCGCGCCGACGGCCGGTGCTGCACGCAACATGCCGAGTCCGCGCGGACCGGTATGCAGGATTTCACTGGCGAAGATAGGCATGAGCGCGACCGCGCCGCCGAGCAGTACGACAAAGAGATCAAGCGAGAACGAGCCGAGCAGAAGGCGCCTGCTCCAGACGTAGCGAAAGCCGGCGAGGATCACATGCAGTGAAACCGCGCGGTGTTCCATGCGGCCCGGGCGCACATGCAGGATGCCGACCAGCACGAGGAACCACACGATGCTCACGAGAGTGAACAGATAGACGATGCCTGCGCCATCCAGGCGCGTGTCTGGTATCCAACGGGCGAGCGGCAGCGTGAAGAGCAGACCACCGAGTGCGGGGCCGGTGATATTAGAGAACTGCCAGATAGCGCCGCCCCAGGTGACAGCGTTGACAAAGTGCGTCTCCGGAACGAGATGGGGGATGAGGGCAGAGCTTGCCGGCCCGGAGAAGGCACGACCCATGCCGATGAGGAAGAGGACGGCGTAGATGGGGTAGACGTTGGGTACTCCGTTCCGCGCAAACATCAGCAGCGCGAGGGTGCAGAGGACCTGTAGCGCATAGCAGGTGAGGACCACACGACGGCGATCGAAGCGATCAGCCATGTGGCCGGCGGGCAGAAGAAAGAGGAGCCCTGGAAGGAAGAGCGCTAGTCCGGTGTAGCCGAGATCGATGGCGCGATGGGTGATGGAGTACACCTGCCAGGCCACGGCGACGGACTGCGCCTCGGCGCCGAGAATGACGCCGGCGCGTGCCATCTGGTACAAGCGGAAGTCGCGATATGCGAAGGCTTCGAGCCCTCGTTTGGGGCTTCGTTGAGAAGGTTGTGCGGGAGGGGAATCCACGGCTGCTTCTAGGGTATCGTGCCGCGGGTGTTGCACGCGATCCATGCAGGCCCATGCGGGTGTTGAATGAAGACGCTCCGGTATCCTGAGGCTTGCAGACTCTTACGCAGGAACGCACTGTGCCCGGCAGGCGGGCTGCTGCCGCTGTGGCGCTGTGCGGCGTTTGCGCCTTCCTCGAACTCTATTGCACCCAGCCGCTGCTGCCGATGCTGGCGAAGATCTTCCATGCCTCGAAAACCGGCGTGGGGATGACAGTTTCAGCGGCGACTCTTGGAGTCGCAATCTCTGCGCCGATTTTCGGTGCGCTTACGGAGCGGCTTCCACGCAAACGGGTGATCGTGGCATCGCTGGTGGGGATCTCGGCGCCGACGCTACTCGCTGCAACATCGACATCGCTTGCGCAACTGGTGTTCTGGCGATTCTTGCAGGGCATTACAGTCCCCGGCGTAATTGCGGTGCTGGTGACCTATATCGGTGAAGAGTGGCCTCCGGATCGCATCCCGCTGATCATGAGTTTTTATGTGAGTGGGACAGCGCTGGGCGGTTTTTGTGGCCGGCTCTCGGCGGGCTTGCTGGCGGAGTGGTTCAACTGGCGCGTGAGTTTTCTCGTGCTTGGCACGGCGGCGCTGCTTGGGGCAAGTGGTGTAGCTCTCTGGCTGCCGAAGGGCAGTCAACGCGCGCCGAGTCCCAAACGCCTGGACACGCTGCCCTCGTTCCCGTATCAAGTGCAGGGATTGTTTCGCATTCGGAGACTGGTCGCGACGTTTGCAGTGGGGTTCAACGTTCTCTTCTCGCTTGTTGGCGTGTTTACGTGGATCACGTTTTATCTTGCCGCGGCGCCCTTTCATTTATCGACCACGGGGTTGAGTTCGTTGTTCTTCGTGTATCTGGTGGGGTTGGTGGTGACACCAGCGGCAGGACTGCTGATTACGCGCGTGGGCCTGCGCGCCGGAATAGGTGGGGCCATCGGGTGTTCGATTGCAGGTGTGTTGCTCACGCTGGCGCACGCGCTGCCGGTCGTGATCGTGGGCCTGGCGATGCTATCGAGCGGAGTCTTTATTGCGCAGACGGCTTCGCAGAGTCATCTCCGCGTGGCAGCGCCGGCCGGAGCAAAGGTGACGGCGGCGGGACTCTATATCACGTGCTACTACCTGGGTGGCACGGCGGCAGGCGTGGTGCCGGGAATCTTCTGGGCCTTGGGCAAATGGCCGGCATGCGTAGGCTTTATCGTAGCCATGCAGTTATTCGCACTGGCGGTGGCTCTGATGGGATGGCGAGCGGCCGAGACGGCTTAGCTCGCGGCGTGAAATCCTGCACCCCAAAGCGCGCTCCTGGAATCTAAGGGGAGGTATGCTTGGAAATGTAAGCTGGAGTTGTTCCCCCAAGGCCCTGCGCCTTCCCCAACTGCGATACGCCCGAACCGACTGAGGACCCCGAACCGACTAAAGACAAGGTGACCCTTTGGCCGATCCGCAATCCGTGACCACAACTGGAAACTCGACGACGGTCGTCAATCCAAATCCGCAGCCCGACGCGCAATGGAAGCCCCGCGTGAATCCGTGGCTGATCGCGGCGACGGTGGCTCTGGCGGCGTTCATGGAGGTGCTCGACACGTCGATTGCCAACGTGGCCCTGCCTCACATCGCCGGTTCGCTTGGCGCCTCGACCGACGAAGGCACCTGGGTTCTCACCAGCTATCTTGTCTCCAACGCCATCGTTCTCCCGCTCGGCGGATGGGCCTCCAGCGTGCTCGGCCGCCGCAACTTCTTCGTCGTTTGCATCATCATCTTCACTGTCTCCAGCTTCCTCTGCGGCGCAGCGCTCTCGTTGCCTATGCTGCTGCTCTTCCGCATCATTCAGGGAGCAGGCGGCGGCGGCTTGCAGCCCATGGCCCAGGCCATCATGGCCGACTCGTTTGAGCCCCACAAGCGTGGCCAGGCCTTCGCCCTGTACGGCCTCGTCGCCGTCCTCGCTCCGTCCATCGGCCCCACGCTGGGCGGTTGGATCACCGACAACTTCTCCTGGCGTTGGATCTTCTACATCAACATTCCGGTCGGCGTCATCGCCTTCTTTCTGGTCACGCGGCTCGTCGAAGATCCGCCCTGGATCAAGCCCGACCGTTCCCGCCTGTTCAACATGGACTACGTTGGCCTCGGCTTTCTCACCGTCGCGATGGGCGGCATGCAGATCATGCTCGATAAGGGCGAGGAGAATGACTGGTTCTCCTCCAACTTCATCCGCTTTTTCGGATTCCTCTTTATCTCCGGCATGATCGGCCTCGTGGTGTGGGAGTGGCGGCAGAAAGACCCACTCATTAACCTGAAAGTCTTCCGCTTCAAAAACTTCGCCATCTGTTGCTTCCTCATGATGCTGGTGGGCGGCGTGCTCAACGCCAACACCGTACTGCAGCCCCAGTTCATGCAGCAACTCCTCGGGTGGACCGCCACCACGGCCGGTCTCGCCCTCACTGCGGGCGGCTTCACGCTGGTCATCGTCATGCCGTTTGCCGGGTTTGCCACAAGTAAGGTTTCCGCACGTTACCTTACGGCTCTCGGCTTCCTCCTGTTCATCATCACTTTCCGCATCGCGGCCGATGTCACAACACTGAACATGACCTTTTCACAGGCCTCCTGGCTGCGCGTCGTTCAGATGATCCCGCTCCCTTTCTGTTTCATCTCCATCACCACCGCGGCTTATGTAGGCATGCCGAAGGAAGACTCGAATCAGGTCGCAGGCCTCATCAACTTCGCCCGCAACATCGGTGGCAGCATTCTCATCGCCGTCACCAACGCGCAGGTCACCAACCGCACTCTGTGGCACCAGCAGCACCTGCAAGGCGCGATGGTTCCGGGAACCATCGCCTATCAGCAGCATGTCGGCACGTTGACAGGCTTCTTCAACGGCCACTTCGGCGGATCGAACGGCGCGGGGCTTGCCATGGCGAACATCTACAACCAGCTCAACCAGCAGGCACAGATGCAGGGCTATCAGGACGTCTACATGGAGCTGTCTTACATGTCCATCTTTCTGGTTTTCCTCGCGTTCCTGTTGAGCAAGAACAGGCCGGGGCAGGGAGCGGGCAGCGCTGCGATGCACTGAGCCAGCGCTATAGGACTTGCAGAAGCTGTCTGAGAGTGGGTGCAGGCAACTTCGACCGCTCGACCAGTTCTTTCAATTCTCGCGCCAGTTGCATCATCTCGTCCGGCGCCTGCGAGCAATGCCATCCGGCGCCGATCTCGCCAATTCTCGATGAGAGCAGCTTTCGAAACAACGCGATCACTGCAAAGCGGGGAAGGAGCACGAGCGCGAGCGTTTTACTTGGAACGATGCGTCGGCCTACGGTGCGGAGCACCTGCATCGCCTCGCGCAACGCACTGACCAGAGTTCGAAGGTCCTCTCTCGAACGAGCCAAAGCGTAGGTGTCGCATCCATGCTTGAGGATGAGCAATGCAAGTGGGGCAACCATCGCAGCATGTGTCTGGAGCCAGTCTGGCATCGCTGTACTTGGCGTCGCCCGCAAGCCCGCAGTTCGCAGAATCTCGATGAGTCGCTTGAGCCGTGCAGTCTTCGCACCATCCACTTCTCCGAAAGGTGCGACTGCTCGCTTTGGCCTGATCGCTCGAATCAGGCTACCCTCGCGCCTGCCCCCGGCAAACGCAAAACCCAGCAAGACTCTTTGCTTGCCGAGAGCGGCGACCCATCCCTCCGGCCCCAGCGCCGTGTTGACCATGAAGACGATCGAAGGCGACCGATTTTGCGCGAGTACCGGCAAAAGATCCTTCACCTGATTGTTGCGGACGATCACGAAAATGTAGTCGTAGAGATCGTCGCTCTCGAGCTTGCCGATCACGGGGACCATTGTCGTAGTCCGCGTGTTGCCGATCGGGTCCTCGATCTCGATGCCTGTATTCCGCAGTTCTTCAAGCCGCTGGCCACGCGCCAGGATCGTGACATCGAAGCCGGCATTGTGGAGGCCTGCGGCGCAAACCGATCCATTTACGCCGGCGCCGACGACGAGGAGCCGCGTCTTCTCATCGCTCATGCCGCATCCCTTTCAGATTGAAGTTGGAGGGCCAGAACGCGCCCTCGGGGAGTGTACTCCCGGCGAGTCTTCGCTTCTGTGATGTGCTTGAATTGCTTCGGATGCCCTCTGTTATGTTGATCAAAGCGAGGGAACATGAGCGAGATCCTGCCCGATCTGACCCGCACGGCCGTCCTCAGCATGGACCTTCAAACCGCAATTGTCTCGATCTATGCGAAGAGCCAACCGGACTTTCTTCCCCGCGTGACCGGCGTGCTGAGTGCGGCTAGAGAACGCTCAATCTCTGTGATTCATGTGCAGGTGGGCTTTCGAGCCGGATTTCCCGAGGTCAGCGAGCGCAACCAGCTCTTCGGCGCAATCAAGACAAATCGGCAGTGGCAACAGGTCTTTCAGGGACCGGCGGGCGCGATTCATCCAGAGGTTGCACGTCGTGACTAAGCATCGCGTGAATGCGTTTCACGGAACCGATCTCGCCATGATCCTGCGCGCGAAGGAGATCGACACGTTGATTCTGTTTGGTATCGCAACCAGCGGCGTCGTGCTCTCCACGCTGCTCGAAGCCAGCGACGCCGACTACCGCGTCCTGGTTGTGAAGGATTGCTGCATCGATACCGATCTTCACCTGCACGCATGTCTCATCGAAAAGCTCTTTCCGCGACGCGCAACGATGCTGTCGGCAGACGAGCTTCGCGATGCGCTGAAACCGCACTGACCCCATTTCAAACCTTTAATCTGTAGAGGTTTTTCCTGCGGAGGGCTTTGGGATTCCCAGCGACAGTCCTGCGTCGCTGGGTCATCCGTCGCTGCGTGCAGATTGGGGAGGGCTATGGGATGGGTCCGAAAAATATTCGAGAAGCGAAAGCGCCAGGAACCTTGCGGTCCCTGGCGCTCTCTGGGGTGTCCTGAAGCTTATTGGATCATGCACCGTCCCAATCAGTCTTCCGATGCGGAGTCCAGGTTGCCCCAGGCTCTGCGTCTTCCGGCTCAACCTGTAACACGTCTCCGGGTCACCCCGTACTACGCGCCCATTGGCTGGGTCGGCGATCGCGTTTTCGAGTTACCCCGAAGCGCAATCCTTTGACTGTTGCCGGCGACGGATCTCCGAGGCGACTCGAATTTCGCGTCCTTCAGCGCCGCTGGTTGCGAACCCCCGAGTTGCCCCGGATCTTCGCGTTTCCTGCTGCGCCTCTCGATGCTCGCTGCAGGTTGCCCCGCGCGCTGCACCTTCCGGCTTCACCGGCGATCGATCCTCGAGGCGAGTCGAGGTTCGCATCCTTCGGCGGTGCCGATTGATCGTTTCCGGGTTGCCCCGTACTGCGATCCTTCGGTATCGCCGACGACCAGGTTCCGGGTTGCCCCAGAACCTGTATCCTCCGGCACCAGCTGATGAATCTCACCGAGTCTCCCCGGTTTGCTCACCCTCCGGCTTCGCCAGAGAGAATCTCCGGGTCACCCCGAAGCTTCTTGATTCTCTGGCTCCTCCGACTGACCTGGCCCCATATCGCCATGGCGCTTCGGTCCTTCAGTGGTGCCGATGAACTGAGTTCCGGTTCGCCCCGGGACTCTGTTCCTCGGCTTTGGCCGCCTCTGTTCCTCGGGTCTCCCCGATTCGCATCAACGGCTGGGTCGATGATGAACCCTAGCTGTCCTCGAACTTTGCATCCTCGACTTGCGCCGCGGATGAATCTTCGTGTCCAATCAGGTTTCGCACTTCCTGCCTGACGTTCGATGCCTTCTTAATCTCTTCCGTTCCCTGCTGCCAGCTTGCGCCGACTGCAAAGCGCGTCCTCAATCAATCCGCATCTCCTGCCGGGCTTGAACTGCTGTCCAACTCCCTACAGGGTCACCAACTGAAAGAGACATTA
>Ga0181526_10000515_pt1 | contig 40635 bp, 35 predicted proteins | sample PEATcosm2014_Bin_35_FD_119750 | JGI IMG/M metagenome (GOLD analysis project Ga0181526, IMG submission 119750) | Peatland microbial communities from MTU Mesocosm Facility, Houghton, MI, USA - PEATcosm2014_Bin06_30_metaG | ecosystem: Environmental > Terrestrial > Soil > Wetlands > Peat | place...
ATCCAACAAAAAAACGGCAGAAAGACAAAGAGAAAGAAGAAAACGAAGAGAAGAAACCTTTAATAAAAAGACAGGATTTTCGGACGCGCTTGACAATTCTCCCCATAGCAGGGGTCAAGCCCGGAATTCTGAATTATAATTGCGGTATCCATCAATCTTCCGTTTCCTGCTTTCGGGGTTCGCGGCTTGTCGCGCCATAGCTTGGCGACGGCGGATGTTTCGAGGGTATGTGGTTTCCCGACTTTCCATAATCTTTCCAGGCACCCATGAAAAAGGAAGAAGGAAGAAGGAAGAAGGAAGAAGGAAGATTAAGAAGTCAAAAGAGGAATCCGGTTCGACTTTTGGCTGTTTTTCAGATTTCTTAATTCTTACTTCTTAAATCTTAATTCACTTCGGAAGCCAGCTTTATCGTTAATGTAACGGGCTTGTTACGGGTCTGTTGCTCTTTTTGTTGCGGGCTAAGTCGTTGACTATCAACACTTGTTGCGGTGTTGCGGGGTTCTTCGCTGTTTTCAGTGGAATAGATTTTCATTAAAAGCCTCTTCTGGAGGTCGGCTTGGAGCGAAGCTCCAAGGCCGAAGGCCGCCGCCGCGCGGCGGCTCCAAGAGGAAGAGGCTCATAGAGAAACAGTTACAGAGGAATTCGCTCTGGGAAATGAACTCTAAAATCACTCGGACAGCAGATCGTGGCCAGCCTTGGCGGATTTCTATTCCACCGAAAACAGCGAAGAACCTGTTGCGGGTTCTTCAGACCTATATGTCGAAAAGCTTGGAATTGATTCAATTGATGAGTCCTCGGACTCGAGTATTTTGCATTGTTCATTGAAATCGTTGGCTTGCTTTTCTCCATCATCGTAGTAGTTATTTGGATGATGGAATCTGAGTTATGAATACATTCCCCGACTTCACCACCGTGCCGTTCCACGCCGCCTCGGCGGACGCCAGCCCCGCGCAATGGCGCGCCCGTTTTGAAGGTGAAACCGTCATCAAATCGTTTGACGAATGTGTTCAGCGAACCCTGGAGGGGTTCGATGTCCGTCCGCTTTACACCGCGGCTGACCTCGAGGGCTGCGAGCATTTGGATTCCATGCCCGGGTTCGCGCCCTATGTGCGCGGCCCTTACGGTTCCATGTACATCACCAAGCCGTGGACCGTCCGCCAATACGCGGGGTTTTCAACCGCCGAGGAGAGCAACGCTTTTTATCGACGCAACATTGCCGCCGGCCAGCAGGGCTTGTCCGTCGCCTTTGATCTGCCGACGCATCGCGGTTACGACTCCGACCACCCGCGCGCTTCCGCGGACGTCGGCAAAGCGGGGGTGGCCGTGAACTCGGTCGAGGACATGAAAATATTGTTCGGCGGAATTCCTTTGGATCGCATTTCCGTTTCGATGACCATGAACGGCGCGGTTCTTCCAGTGCTGGCGTTTTATATTGTCGCCGCTGAAGAACAAGGAGTGAAACCGGGACAACTTTCCGGCACGATCCAAAACGACATCCTCAAGGAATACATGGTGCGGAACACTTACATTTATCCGCCCGGCCCCTCCATGCGCATCGTTGCGGACATCTTTTCCTTCACGTCCACAAACATGCCCAAGTTCAACTCCATCTCCATTTCCGGTTATCACATGCAGGAGGCCGGAGCGACGGCCGACTTGGAAATGGCCTATACCCTGGCTGACGGCCTCGAATATGTCCGCACCGGTCTCAAGGCTGGCATTGATATTGATGCCTTCGCGCCGCGGCTCTCCTTTTTCTGGGGGGAGGGCAAGGACTTTTTCATGGAGATTGCGAAACTGCGCGCCGCCCGCGCCTTGTGGGCCAAGCTCATCGCGCAGTTCCATCCAAAGAATCCCAAGTCAATGGCCCTGCGCACCCACTCGCAGACATCCGGTTGGTCCCTGACTGAGCAGGACCCGTTTAACAATATCGCCCGCACCTGTGTCGAAGCGATGGCCGCCGCGTTCGGCCAGACCCAATCGCTCCATACCAATTCACTCGATGAGGCCATCGCGTTGCCGACCGATTTTTCGGCGCGAATCGCCCGCAACACCCAGCTTTTCCTTCAAGAGGAAACTGGCATCTGCAAAGTCATTGATCCTTGGGGCGGCTCCTATTATGTCGAAGCTCTGACGCAAGCCCTGATGAAGCGGGCGTGGGCGCATATCCAGGAAGTCGAAGCCCTCGGCGGCATGGCCAAAGCCATTGAAACCGGCCTGCCCAAACTTCGCATCGAAGAGGCGGCCGCCCGCCGTCAGGCCCGCATCGATTCAGGCAAGGAATCCATCATCGGCGTGAATTTGTTTCGATTGGAAAAGGCCGAGAAACTTGACCTTCGTGAGGTGGATAACACCGCCGTGCGCGATTCCCAAATCCAACGCCTGCAAAAACTCAAGGCGGAACGCGACAATGCCAAAGTCCAGGCCGCTCTCGACGCTCTTACCCGCGCTGCCGAAACCGGCGCCGGCAACCTGTTGGCGCTGTCCATTGACGCCGCGCGCGCCCGTGCAACGTTGGGGGAGATTTCCTTTGCCCTTGAAAAAATCTTCCGCCGCCACAAAGCTGTCATCCGTTCTGTGTCCGGCGTTTATCAATCCGAATTTGGCCGGGACCCGCAGATCGAGCAGGTTCGCCGGTTGGCCGACGAGTTCGCCCGCAAGCATGGCCGGCGTCCGCGCATCCTCATCGCCAAGATGGGCCAGGACGGCCATGATCGCGGTGCCAAGGTAATCGCCACCGCCTATGCCGATTTGGGCTTTGATGTGGACATCGGGCCGTTGTTTCAGCAACCGGACGAAGTCGCGCGAATGGCTTCCGAGAATGATGTCCACGTCATCGGCATCAGTTCGCTTGCCGGCGGCCATAAAACCTTGCTCCTCCAGCTTGTCCAGGAGCTGGGCAAGATCGGACGCTCCAACATCATGGTCGTGGTTGGCGGGGTCATTCCGCCGCAAGACTACGATTTCCTGAAAAAGAACGGCGCGACGGCGGTGTTCGGGCCGGGAACCTGCATTCCAGACGCGGCCAGCGAAATGCTGGCGCAATTAAGCGCGCGCACGGAAGCATGACCGCTTCCGATCCAACCATTGATGATTATGTTTCCGGCGTCCTGGCTGGCAACCGCGCCATCCTTTCGCGCGCCGTCACCTTGATCGAGAGCCGGTCGCCGCTGCACGAAAAGCAGGCCCAGGAAGTCCTGCAAGAGCTGTTGCCGCACACCGGCAAGGCCAAACGCATTGGCATCACCGGCGCCCCTGGCGTTGGCAAAAGCACGTTTATTGAAGCTTTCGGCTGTTACCTGATTAACCAGGGCCACTCGGTGGCCGTCCTGGCCATTGACCCCAGCAGCAAACACTCCGGCGGCAGCATCCTCGGCGACAAGACCCGCATGGAGAATCTCAGCCGTGAATCGCGGGCCTTCATTCGCCCTTCACCTGCCGGTGACAATATTGGCGGGGTCGCTCGTCGCACGCGCGAAACAATGCTCCTATGCGAAGCGGCCGGTTTTGACCTGGTCCTGGTCGAAAGTGTGGGCGTCGGGCAGAGCGAGGTGGCCCTGCGTTCCATGGTGGACTTTTTTTTGTTGCTATTGTTGCCGGGCGCCGGGGATGAATTGCAAGGCCTCAAAAGAGGCATCATCGAAATGGCCGATGACATTCTTGTCAATAAAGCCGACGGCGAGAATCGTCAACGGGCCGAACAAGCCCGGCTTGAACAGCAGGCCTCCCTTTCCTTCCTGCAACCGGCCACGCCCGGCTGGAAGGCGGAAGCGGCCCTCTGTTCCGCCCGGACAGGCGAGGGGGTTCCTCAGGTCTGGGAACGCATCGAGCGATTTTTCCGCGAGTTGGAGCCCAAAGGCGTCATCGCCAGCCGCCGTCAACAACAGACCGTTGAATGGCTCAACGATTTGATTCGTGATGAATTGCAGCGCCGTTTCGCTCATCACCCCCGTGTTCAGGCCCGTCTTCCCGGCCTTCGGGAATCCCTGCTTCGCGGAGATATCACCGCCGTTTCCGCCGCGCGCCTTCTGTTGGCGGAGTTCGACGGCTCTCCGGACAACTCAGATTGTGATGACAAATTATGATAACAAAAATTGACCATCTCGGAATCGCCGTCCCGTCCCTGGATCAAGCCGTGCCCTACTATGAAAAGGCGCTTGGCCTGAAATGTGAGCGCCGCGAAGAAGTGGCCTCGCAAAAAGTCCGCACCGCCTTCTTTTCCGTGGGCGACGTGCATCTTGAACTTCTTGAGCCAACCAGCCCGGAAAGTCCCATTGCGAAATTTCTCGAGAAAAATCCCGCCGGCGGCATCCATCATATTGCGTTCAGCGCGGATGATGTCGAAAGCCAGCTTCGTCAGGCCTCCGGCGCGGGCGTGAAGCTGATTAACGAAAAACCTTTCGATGGCGCGGGCGGCAAGTTGGTGGCCTTTCTCCATCCCAAATCCACTTTTGGCGTCCTCACCGAGTTGTGCATGCCTAAAAAAGGTGGATAGTGACCAGTGGTGAGTGGCTGGAGCAGAATGGAAACACATGAAAATTAAAACATTGGTGGAAGAGCTTGAAAAAAGGCGCGCCGTCGCGCGGGCGGGCGGGGGTCAGGACAAACTGGATGCCCGCCGCAAAAGAGGCGTGATGACCGCCCGTGATCGCCTGGAGAAACTTTTCCAGACTGGCACCTTTCAGGAAGCCGGCCTCCATGCCCAGCACGAGTGTCACAACTTCGGCATGCAGGACAAGCCCATGCCCGCAGATGGCGTGGTCACGGGCAGCGGCATTGTGGAAGGCCGCGTCGTGGCGGCCTTCAGCCAGGACTTTACCGTCGGCGGCGGCGCGTTGGGGCGGATTCACTCCAAGAAAATTTGCGAACAGATGGACTACGCCCTCAAGATCGGCTGCCCCATGGTCGGCTTTAACGACTCGGGCGGCGCGCGCATCCAGGAAGGCATCGACTCCCTTTCCGCCTACGGCCAGGTGTTTTTTCGCAATGTCCTTCTCTCCGGTGTCGTGCCGCAGATCGCCATTGTTGCCGGGCCTTGTGCCGGCGGCGCGGCTTATTCGCCGGCGTTGACGGATTTTATCATCATGGTCAAAGGCAGCGCCAACATGTTCATCTGTGGGCCGGAAGTGATTCAGGCAGTCACCGGCCAGAAATGCACGATGGATGAAATCGGCGGCGCCACGGTCAATGCCAGCATCAGTGGCAACGTTCATTTCGTTGCCGATAACGATGCGCACTCGATCCAAATTGCCCGCCGCCTTCTCTCTTTTTTTCCGTCCAACAACCTGCTGGATCCGCCCCACCATCCCACCCCGCAGATTGATTTGAGCTATGATCCGGAAATGGATCGCCTGCTGCCCGAATCCGCCAAGGACGCGCTCGATGTCCACAAGGTGATTGGCCGGCTGGTGGACAGCGGCGATTTGCTTGAAGTTCAGGCCGAATGGGCGCGCAACATCATCATTGGATTCGCGCGCATTCAGGGCATTGTCGTGGGCATCGTCGCCAACAACCCCGCCGTTAAAGCCGGCACGCTCGACATTGATTCGTCGGATAAAGGCGCGCGCTTCATTCGCTTTTGCAATGTTTTCAACATTCCGCTTGTCACTCTGGTGGACATCCCCGGTTTCATGCCAGGCATTCAACAGGAGCGCGGCGGCATCATCCGTCACGGCGCGAAAATGCTCTTTGCCTATGCGTCCGCCACCGTGCCTAAAATAACGGTCATTCTCCGCAAGGCTTATGGCGGCGCCTATCTGGCCATGTGCAGCTCCGACATGGGGGCGGATTTTGTTTTCGCATGGCCCACCGCTGAAATCGCCGTCATGGGTGCCGAAGGCGCGGTCAAAATTCTTTACAAACGCGAGATTGCCGCCGCCAAGGATCCCAAAGCCAAGGAAGCGGAACTGGTGACAGAATACCGCAATAAATTCTGTTCACCATACCAGGCCGCCAGAGAGGCGATGATCACCGACGTCATCGCGCCTTCCGAAACCCGCGCAAGAATTTCGCTGGCGCTTCGCAACACCCTCACCAAGCGTGAATCTCGCCCCCCCAAGAAACACGGGACCATCCCGCTCTAAACTTTCATGTCCATCCCCGCCCTTCTACTGATCCAGTTTGCCATTTCACTATTGGTGGTGACGCTTTACCACCTGTGGGTGTCCCGCAAAAAGCACGCCACGCCATTGTCTCCGGTTGTGCTCGCTCCCGTTGCGACACCGCCGAAGACTCCCCTGGCGGTGGCAGCGGTGCCGTCTGAAATGCTTGCGGTCATCGCGGCAGCCATCGCGGTGGTCCTGGGTCGCCCCTGCCAGGTTGTTTCGGTGCAGCCGGCGGTGGCCCTCGCGCCGGAAGGCAATGCTTGGGCAATGGAAGGGCGCGTGGAACAATTCCTCTCCCACAGGGTCCGATAACCTTATTTATCGCTAAAATTTATGATCAAAAAACTCCGCGTAACGGTGGACGGCAAATCCTACGACGTAACCGTTGAAGTCCCTGATGAGCCGGGCGCTTCCGCCGCCGCGCCGCCGACTCTTGTCGATGCGCCATCCGCGCCTTCCCAGCCTGCGCCGTCTCAGGCCGCTCCAATCGCAAAATCCGGCGCTGTTGCCGGCGCGGTGGCCAGCCCCCTCGCCGGCCGGGTTATCGCGATTCTTGTTACACCCGGCCAGGAAGTCAAAAAGGGCGACCATCTCCTGACCCTCGAAGCGATGAAAATGAACACCGCTGTCTCTGCCCCGAAAGCGGGAAAGGTCGCGGAAATACTGACGACGGTTGGCGCCGCGGTTGACGAAGGCCAGGTTCTGGCGCGGATTGAGGATTCAAAATAATGATTCACTCGGACACAGTCGGTTGCTGTTGTGGTGAGGACTGGCATGTCCATGAGCTTTCCGTCACGAACTCGACCAACCTCGCCGCCGCCAAATTTCCCGCCTGGGAAGCCGTCCGCGCCGACCGGCAGACTGCCGGCCGGGGGCGTTTTCAACGCGGCTGGGTTTCGGATGAAGGCGGGTTATGGCTCTCCGCAGTTGTTCCAACCGGACCGAATGCCGCCGACTGGCGGGCATTGCCTTTGGCTGTGTGCCTCGCTGTGTGCGATGCGCTGCAGTCAGTCGGATTGAGGCGCTTCCGCGTCCGATGGCCCAATGATGTGCTGGTGGATGACCGCAAGCTGGCTGGCTTGCTGGTGGATCAGTTCGCTCCCGGACTGGCCGTGGCAGGCATTGGCATCAACGTCTTCAACCACCCTGAAACTCACGATCCCGGCTTGAAAAATCAGGTCACCCGCCTCGCCGATCTTATTGCCACCCCGCCGGACTTGCGCCAGTTGACCCGGGTGATCCTGGGCAATTTGCGGCGGGTGGTGGACGAAATGCGAACACACGGATTCGCCTCGTTGCTCCCGCGTGTCAATCAGATGTGGGGCCGCCCGCGCAGGGTCGAACTCGACCTCGATGGGGACCTCCGCCTTGGAACTTTTGGTGGCGTTGGCGAAGAGGGAGAGTTGTTGCTGTTGAGTGATTCCGGCAACAAGGCTGCCTACGACGCGTCTCAAGTACGACATTTGAAAGAAATCGAATTATAATGAAAGATACCTTCCCGCGCCTTGCCGCCGCCGAGGCTGCCGCACAGATACAAAACGGCCAAACTGTCGCTTTCAGCGGCTTCACACCCGCTGGCGCTGCCAAAGAAATCCCCAAGGCCATCGCCGCCCGCGCCACGAAGATGCAAGCCGCCGGCCAACCTTTTCGCATTGGCGTCATCACCGGCGCTTCCACCGGCCATTCGCTGGATGGATCGCTCGCGCGGGCCGATGCCATCCTTTTCCGCACGCCCTACCAGAATGATCCTGATTTGCGAAAAAGCATCAACGAGGGGCGGACAAAGTTTTACGACATGCACCTGTCCCAGTTGCCGCAGGCGGTTCGCTATGGCTTTCTTGGCCCTGTCCACTGGGCGGTGATCGAAGCCTGCGATGTCACTGCTTCCGGCGAACTGACTCTGACCGCATCTGTCGGCGCCGCGCCCACCTTTTGCCGGGTCGCGGACAAAATTTTGATTGAGTTGAACCGGTTCCATCCCCAGGCGCTTCGCGGCTTCCACGACATCTACGAACCCGAGGACCCGCCCCATCGCAAACCCGTGCCCATCGTCCGCCCGGACGACCGCATCGGCACACTCACGGTAAAAGTCGATCCGAAGAAAATTGCCGGCATTGTCGAAACCAACCTGCCGGATGAAGTGGGTTCTTTCAGCGCCGTTGCCGGGACGACGGCGCGCATTGGTGAAAACGTCGCCGATTTTCTCGCTGCTGAACTTCGGCGCGGACTCATCCCGTCATCCTTCCTGCCCATCCAATCCGGGGTCGGCGATACCGCCAATGCCGTGCTCAAGGCGATGGGCGCGCATCCGAAAATTCCAAGGTTTGACATGTACACCGAGGTCATTCAGGACGCCGTCATCGCGCTGGTCAAGGACGACAAGATCCGCTTCGCCAGCGGTTGTTCGCTGACGGTAAGCAATCCTGTCCTGCGGGACATCTACGAACAAATCGAATTCTTCCGTTCAAGGCTGCTGCTTCGCCCGCAGGAGATAACCAACAACCCGGAGATCATCCGGCGCCTCGGCATCCTCTCCATCAATACCGCCATTGAGGTGGACATCACCGGCAACGTCAACAGCACCCATGTGCTGGGCCGGAACATGATGAGCGGCATCGGCGGGTCCGGCGACTTCGCCCGCAACGCTTTCCTCTCCATCTTCACCTGCCCCTCCACGGCCAAAGGCGGGAAGATCAGCACCATCATTCCCCTGGTCAGCCATCTTGACAGCAGTGAACATTCCGTCCAGGTCATCATCACCGAACAGGGCATTGCCGACCTGCGCGGCAAATCTCCGATGGATCGAGCCAAAACCATCATCGAAAACTGCGCCCATCCCGACTACCGCCCCATCTTGCGCGACTATGTGGCTTTGGCGGGAAGCACACATTCCCCGCAGACTCTCCGCGTGGCTTTCGCCATGCACCTCGCCTTTGCCGAAACCGGCGACATGCACACCACCCGATGGGCTATTGCGACTTAGCCGGTTCCCGCGTGACGTTGTGGGTCGCGATCTCCCCGGCGTTGGCCAGGTTGTCCTCCAAGCGCACGCCACGGAACACGCAATCGGCAAGGTTGATGTCGGAAATCACGGAGCGGGTCGTGCCAACCACGTCCAGCACGCGCGGACTGTCCGTTGTGGTGACATGATCCATGAAAACGTGGCGCACGACGGGAAGAAATGGGCCTGTTTCAACCCTTCCATAGACAAGGTCAATGGTCAGCACGACCTTGACCCTGCCGGCCTCAACGTTGCGCATATATACGTTCTCGATCACGCCGCCCCTTTCCGCGTTGGATTTCAGGCGCAGGATGCGGTCCAGGTTTGGGCTGTCCATTTTGCAATTCTCGGCGAAAACATTGCGCACGCTGCCGGAAACTTCGCTGCCCACCACCACGCCGCCATGGCCGTCTTTCATCGTGCAGCCGCGCACGATGATGTTTTCCGATGGGACATTGACCCGGCGGCCGTCGGCATTCTTGCCGGACTTGATGGCAATGCAGTCGTCGCCGGTGTCGAAAACGCAATTTTCGATGAGCACATCGCGCGAGCATTCGGGGTCGCAGCCGTCGTTGTTCGGCCCGTGGCTGGAAATCCTGACGCCGCGCACTGTGACATTGGTGGAGAGAACCGGGTTGATTTCCCACATCGGGGAATTGATGATGCGAACGTTCTCAATGAGAACATTGCGGCAGCGGTAAGGCTGGATGAAGTTCGGGCGGAGTCCGCCGCCCTCGCCGAAAGTGCGTTCCGCCACCGGCACGCCGCGATCAGCCTCGTCAATAAGTTTTCTCGGGCCGCCGCCCGCGCCCCCTGTCTTAAATCCCCACCACGTCTGCGCGCCGGACCCATCGAGCGTGCCGGAGCCGGTGACGGCAATGTTCTCCTGTTCGAAGGCATAGATGAGCGGGGAATAGTTCATGCACTCCGTGCCTTCAAAACGGGTGAAAACAACCGGCAGGTATTTCGCGCGGTCGGGGGCAAATTGCAGCGTGGCCCCTTCGGCGATGTGAAGATTCACGTTGCCCAGCAAATGCACTGCGCCGGTGAGGAATACGCCGCCCTTGGCCACCACCCGCCCGCCGCCCGCCGCGTGGCAGGCCGCGATGGCCTTGGCGATCGCCTCCGTGCAATCGGTCGTGCCGTCCGCCTTTGCGCCAAAGTCGGTGATCGGAAAATCGCGCGCGGGGAATTGCGGCGCCTTAATGCGGGCCAGAATGGCCGGCTCGGAGTCCCATCCCGTCGCGCCGGCAGTCGCGCCCGGATGTTCGAGCGGGCCGTTCTGTGCCACGGCGGCAAGAGCGCCTGCCGACAATAAGACAACAATGATGTTTTTCATTTGTATCCTCAATTTTGACTGACTTTGACCGGGGATTTGACGACTTGCAAGGACGTAAGAGAACTCAACTTGATTTTGTCTGTGCTCATCTGTGTCGATCTGTGGCCAAAAAATAAATCCGAAATTTTTTCGGAAAACGGCTGTTTATCTGCAATATTTCCGAAATTTTTCGACATCCTTTAACCCGCTTCTAAAAGGCAGATGGATTGGGAGCGCGTGCGTCTCGCGCGCGGTGTCTGGCGTCCCGCCAAATACATCTTTGCCCGGAAGTGCGGCGCGAGACGCGCCGCCCAGCGACCGGGACGGTCGCGCTCCCCGGACATTCCGACGCTTCCATCTGGCGCGACAAAGCGTGCTCATTGGAGCATTTTAACACAAAAGGCGGAAACGGCACAGGTCATGATGACCACTTATTTTAAATCACGATTAGCCTGTAAACATTGGCCGAAACGCGTGTCAGGGGCCTCTTTGTCAAGTATGTATTCTTGACAAGCACACCCACAAGCGGGGTTTTTGACCACGGATTTCACTGGAGTTTTTCACGCCGGAGCGCGAAGCGGAATTCAACCGGCGGGCTGCGGAGTTGGAGGGAGACGGCGATTTATCCACCAGCCGTGCCGGAGACTCAGAGCGGGGAGACAGGGCATCCTGAATTCGACGAAGCGATTGCGACTTTCCCGTCCGAAAGGCCGTTTTGAAATGTCAAAAGAGAACTGGGCCTTTGACCGATTGTGCAAGTATTTGGGCCGTTCCGAAATCGTTCGGAGAAAAGATCACAGTGTTCTCTCGAGGCTGAGTTTATGCAATCGCGTTAGCCACACCAATTCGTCTTCAAACCAGCAAGGATCAATCTCCGCTGTTGGAGAAATGAAAAACTCACTGCATTTGGCGATAGTCCGCGAGTTTAGATACCCAACCGTTCTCCCAAAACTCCGCTCCGCCATATCGGATGAACTTTTGCTCTGCGAGTTGAGAAATATAGGGCTGGATTCGTTGAGCAAAGGTCTTCTCCGCCAGCACCACATAACAGTTTCGTAGGGTGGCCCCAGCGTTGCGAAGGCAGGTGTTTGCACACGGCCATCAGGGCGCAATTCTGGGAATTGGCATTCGTCAAGGGTTCCGCCGTCGTTCCGCTGGTGGCAGGACTATGGCGATACGAGACAAGTCGGCTGGACAAGCGTCCTCCTTCGTCAAGAGTACGGCGGGACAAGCGTGAAAACGCAGCGGGGAAACTTTACACTTCAAAAAACCTCTGGTGTGGCCGTTATCGGATCTGCCGAAGAAAATCGTCTACTTCAACCCCTCCGTCGCGCAAGGCTCCTTTTAATGTATAACGATCCACCTCTGCATGAAACGGAAACACAATCCTTCGTCCGTCTGGGTGCTGCATCTTGACGTGACTTCCCTTGCGATGGATTTCCTGAAAACCGAGCCGCTGCAATGCGGCCAACACCTGCCGGCCAGACAGCAACGGCAACTTCATATCGTCAACTCGACAACTTCCCGCTCCTTGTTCGACATCAACTCAGACGGTGATGGCTCCAAATACAAATCAATGGCTTCCCGGACATTCTTCAGCGCCTCTTCCCGGGTCTTGCCTTGCGACCAACAGCTTTTCAGCGACGGGCAGTGCGCGACAAAATAGCCATCCTCACCCGGTTCAATGACAATTTTCAGGTTCACAAAAGGAATCTAGTCCTTCGGCTCCGAATTTTCAAGCAGAGAGTGGAAGACTTTTGTCTGGTTGGCGGAAATTACACAAACCCCGGAAAGCCAACTCGAAAATCGCGAAGACAACCAGCGTTCCCGCGAGAACCAGCATCCGCAGGGTGACCGATGCCGTCCGGGCCATCGAGGCTTGCAAATGGATCTTCAAATCGGCCCACGGCTCGACCGCCACGGCCCGTTTGAAGGTCAGCACGCGCTCTTGCCCGGGGATGCTGGCGCGGATGCCCGCCGGGTTGCTCACGGCGGCGTCCTGTTGCTGGATCAGTTTCTCCGCCAGGCGCATGAAGGCGGTGTTTTCTTCGGCCGTGTTGATATCAATTATATCTTTTGCGTCTTGCTGCGTGTAATTCATCTCTTTGCGGTTGCGCAGATCGCGCAGTTTGCCGCCCAGGGCGCCGGGATCCCCGGCCGCCGCCGATTGCCGCGCGTTCAACCCGATGAGCGCCTGCTGCAGCTTGATGTTGTGCAGTTGCACGCGGGCGTCCTCGTTGAACGCGGCATCGTGCGTCGAAAGACCATAGGCGGCTTCGAACGCGCGCCGCGCTTGCTGGGGGTCGCCCTTCTCCAGGGAACTGTTGCCCAGGGCCAAGAACTCCTGGGCTTCCGCGGTCCGCGCCAGTTGCAGGCTGTTTTCGTTTTGCAGGTAGGATTGAGCGTCCGCCGCGTCCGTCCGCGATACGACTTCCTGCTGTTGCAGTTGGAGCGAGCCGGTCCAATGATTGACCCGCCACTGGCCGCCCAGCGAAAGTTTCCAGGTGATGTTTTCCAGGGGCAGATCGAATTTCGGAGCGAGCATGGCCAGGTCGAGCGAACGCGAGTCCGCCTGGCCGGTCCGGCCACTGTGGAAAATTTCCACCGTCACCGGCTTGTCCCCGGCCGACTGCCGCTCCAATGGGATCAGAATTTTATCACCGTCGCGCCACGGCCAGACGCCGCTGTCATTGACGAAAGCAAACCAGAAACGGGCCTGCGGCGGCAGCGTCACGCTGAGCAGGCGTTTGTCTCCAGGCAGAATTTCCAGGCGCGTGCGCGTCAGCATGACTCCGTCGTCGGAAATCACGGATTGGAACGTGATATTGTTGACGCGGGCCGGCAGCAATTTCGCGGCTGGGTGGCGATCGAGTTTCAACGGGAGCTCAAAAGACGGCGAGACGAGACGGTAAGTGAGATTGGCCGCGACCGCTTGCAAGTCCTTTTGCAGCGCGCGCGGAATGCTCTGCCATTCGGTGGGCTGGAGCGATTCCGGCAGGGGGTCCGCCGTCACCTGGAGGCGCGGATCCGATTGCACGGTGACAAAGCCGCGTTGCAGGTTCACATCCGCGGCTTCCACGCTGCGCAAGGTGGTTTCCGAGGCCTGGCCGGGCAGGGGAATCTGATAAGCAACCTGAAGCAAGTATTGACCGATGATGCGCCGGCGCAGTTTCACTTCCCATGCCCGCAACCCATTGGCGGCGGCGCCGGGCGTTTGCAGAAAGTCCGCCACCTGGTCGCCCTCGAACCGCACGCCTTCGGCGTTGATGGGAATCAAAACGCGAAAGACTTTCAGGCCGGTGTTCTCGATTTGATACTGTAAATTGGCGGTGACCTTCACTTGCGCTTCGCTGATCGCCGCGTGTTGCAGGCTCGTCACCTGAATCCAGGGGTCCACCTGCTCGATGTCCAGCGCGAGGGTGGCCGGGACCTGCAAGGCGCGAAAGCCGAGCACGCCTTTCTGCTTGACGCCCGACTTTTGCGGGTCCAACTGCGTGTACCCTTCGCGTGCCGCCACCTGCAAGCGCATCCCTTGCTCCGGCACAATCAGCAAGGCCCCACGCTGTTTGCCGGCCTCGCGCAACACGACTTGCGGCACCTTCCAGTTCCGGGCTGTTTTCACCCCGGGTCCGGTGAGGGTCAGGGCGAACGATTGCCGCCCTTGCGTCTTCCCGGACAGATGCAAAGTGATAACGCGCCCTGCTTCCGTCTTCAATTCCGTCCACTGGCTCAAGACTGGACTGCTGATGGATTCGACGTCGAACCCCGCCGGCATCAAAAAGCTCAACTCGAAAATGCCCGCCCGCGTGATGTCCACCGCGAAATCGTCTGCCAGCACGGTGCGGTCTTCCCCGAGCGACAACGTATCGTCGGTTTCCACGCGCACATCCGGTTCCACTGCCGCGGCCCGCAAGGCCACGCTCGCATTGGTGTCCGAGTAACGGAACGCGCGGCGCAAGGTCAGGTCCGGGATTTGTCCTTGCAGCGCGGCCACGGCCTCGCCGGGAAAATCCTCCAGGTTGATGGGCGACAGCGCGTGGGGAGTGACGGTGTCAAGCTGCACCTCGCTGCCTGTGGCGATGCCAGCCAAACCAATCTGGGCAGCGGCGTTTTCCACCGTGACCAACCCGGCGGATTGCTCAAACGGCAGCGGCCCGGCGGCGATCTGCGACCGGACATGTATCACAAAGGGCCGCGACTGCGCGGGATTCAAGGTCACCCGCAGCTTCCCGCTGTCCGGATCGAATCGCCAGAGGGAGACGAGTGATCTGGCCGCGCTGCCTGGCTTGTTCGGATCAATCACATCCGTGACCGTTGCGCCCGGCGGCACGTTGAGGATCAGCTCGCCCAACTCGCCTTGAGCGGGGCGAATGGAAACGTAATGCGCCCCTTCAATGACGCCCGCCAGCGGAACGTAAAGCTGCGAAACCTCCGCGTAAAACACCGGCTTCTCACGTTTGACATCGCGGCGGCGCGGACGCCAGGCAATCGACGCTTGCGCCGGCGACAACACCAGCGCGGCCAGCGTGTTGGAGCCGTCGTGGTCGCAATGAATCGAGACCGCTTGCGGCGACAACACATCCACATCGAGATCGGCGACCGTGAGATTGAGTTGATTGATCAAGCCGTAAGGCACCGGCAGCGTAAAACCGCTTTCGGTTTTGTCATTCGCCACCGGCGCCTGGTATTGCACCTCGATGTCGAACACACCGCCGGCCCGCGCCACCAATTGTTGTGAGTATGTTGAGCCGACCGGCCCCGCCACCAGCTCAAGCGAGCGCGCCGGATACGAGACATGCGTCAACACCGCCGGCTCGGACAACAGCCAGAGGGTCTGCCCCTTGACCGCTTGCCAGCGGATTTTAGCGGTGGCCAGCGCGAACTTGTCTTCAACGCGAATGGTCTGCGTCACGGAATCGGGAAGCGCCGCCGGTTCCGCCGCGCGCGTGACCGCAGTGCCGCAACCGAGCCACAAGAGACCGCCGACAATCAGAGCTGTCGTGGCGGACGCGGCGCCACTCGAACCGGGCGCGGGCGTCGGCTCCATGCCGCGCGGCAAGCGCCAGAGTTGCGTCAACACAGGCACGGCGACGTGCCACGCCAAAAACGCAAAGAGAAGCCAGATAAATAAGGGCGCGCCGTTGGGAAATCTCAGCGCCGCCCAAGCCAGCAGCATCCAGCCGCCAACACGCCTCCCCACTCCCAGCCACGAACGGCCCGCCAGCCAGAGCGCCAGGGCGGCCAGCGCGGGCCAACCATAACCAAAGAGCATCCAGAAAGATGTTTTGTCCGCAACGTTCGACACCGCCACGCTCAACGCCGTGCCCGCCTGTTGCACCGGCGCGAGAAACGTCAAGCCGGCGGGCATGGTCGCCGTCATGGTCCCCGCCAGCTCTACCAGTCGCGCAACGCAAACGACGATTAGGACGAAAACGACCAAAACCACTGCTGCTCCGCCGCGATAAACGCCAACGCTCGCTGTCCGGCGCCACACCACCGCTGCGCCCGCCGCCATTCCCAACGCTGCCAAAAGCCACGTCAATGCGCGCCCCAATTTGTCCCCCGAGAACAGGCGGCCCAATTGCGCAAAACCGGAAACATCCGGCGTGCCGCCCACCGGCATGACTGAACCGGCCTCATAGACTAGACGCCGGCCCGTGTCCGGTTCGAGCTTCCATTCCGCCAGCATCACCGGGGCGTCGGCCGTGGGCGCGGCGACGAGGACCCGTTTTGGATCGAGGGATTGGGAGGCCAGTTTCAAATCCAGTTCCAGCACGGCATTGGGATCGCTGCTTTGCGGGAGTGGAATCAGGCTGGCCTTGCCGTCCTGGACAGGGACGATGGCGGCGCCGTTAATGGTGGCGGACCATAATTGCGCTCCCTCGGGAATCGTCAGCCGGAAATGAGGGTTGCCGCGGTTTTTGATGAAGTAGCGGATGTCAGTGAGCACTTGTCCTTCCTTGGAGATGCGGGTGTCAAGCGCAACGCGGTCCACGATCTGGTTGAGCGAATCCCCCTGCGCCAGCGGGCTGAGGGAAAGTTTCAAATTGAAGGGACGCGAGGCGTAGCGATAGGCGGCAAGGACAGGCGCATCGAAGAAAAGCCGGTATTCCGGCGGCACTTCGCCTGTTTCCAACGGGAGCAGGCCGGGCGAAACGTCCGCCTGCTTTACTTCAAACTGATAGGCACTGGTGACCAGGGTGTAGCCCTCCTCCGATTGGGCATCCAGGGGACGCGCGCCGGTGAAAGCCAGCGTCTCGCCCTGCGGCTTGAAGGGCCGTTCGTAAGTCGCCAGCAAAGTGTAGGCGCCTGCCACCGGCGTATGCAGTTGCACCACGTAACCGCCGGCTGTTTTCTGCCAGTTGCGGAGGTCTTTTCCCGTGAACTCCACGTTGTAATACTCGCCGGACAGTTCGATCTTGAATGCCGCCACCGGCGCGCCCGACACCACGTAGTTGATGACGCTGCTCCCGTAGGCAATGCCTTCGCCGATGGAGAAGAGGTGCAGTGCGCCGGCCTGGACGGTCTGGGGCAATCGTTCGACATGCAAGGCGGCTTCCCATCCAGTCTGGTTCAGCCGGAACGCGGCTTGAATGCCCTCCAATTTCCCCGGATAAAATGCCGTGGCAATTTCCGTCAGCTCCTTCGTCCGTTCCGGTGTCAGGCGGAAACCCGGATCAGCCGACACGCCGACAAATCCGCGCACGGACTTGGCCTGGGCGACCTCCAGACGGGGCAGCATCCAATTCGTTCCGCCGAGGCCCTGGTTGTGTTCGAGCCGTAGTTGGACCAATTGCCGGCCGGAGATCGGCTGGCCATACACCAATCGCAACTCGGCCCCCGGGGCTCCAGCCGGTTCGCTCAGGAAATAGTCGCTTAAACCCGCGGCGTTGAGCCGGGCGACGGCAAATCCTTTGGGCACGCCGATCAGCAATTCGCGCAGCGGCGCGTCGCGAATGTCCAGTTCCAGTTCCGCGTCCAGCGTCAGCTCGTTTTCGCCGACGCGATACGCCAGCAATTCCGAGACGGCCAATTCGGGCAGGATTTGGTCCGCCTGAATGCGCAACGCGAAATCGGCGCCGGCAAAACGATAGGCAAAGCGTTGATTGCCCTCGACGCGAAAGGCCGCCCGCGTCGCGTCGGTGTCGGGAAATTGTTCAGGCGAGATTTGGGACGTGCCGCTGGCCTGCACCACCTCCAGGCGCACTGCGCCTTCATTCACGAGGCGGAGGCAGCCGGCAAAACGCGTGGCGTTTTCCGGACGCAACTGCAAGAGATCGGCGGTCTGCGGAAACGCGCCGAGCGGGGTCTGCGCCTGCACCTGGAACGCGAATTGGTCCTTTTGCGGTTGATTCAACTGAATGACCAGGCGGCGCTCGGAGGAGTGCGCCACCGGTTCGACGCTCCAGGCCAGCACCTGGTCGCCTTGCACGCGCGTCACTTCGCCAGCGCCCCGCAGCCGCAGCGAAACCCGGTTCAACTCGCCTTGCATGACCTTGAAATTCAGCAGCGCAACTTGCCGCATCAGCCCCGGACTGACGCTGATTTGCGACAGCATTTCGGCTGAAAAGAATAATTTTCCTTCCGTTTCGGGCCGGACCTCCTTCCATGAAAATTTCACTGTTCCATCCGCCGGAAGGTAGCTCAGGAAGTCGCCGCCCTGGCGTTCCGGCCGGGCCGCGCCGGCGAACTGGAATTGCGTGTCGGCGGCCAGTCCGCGCAGGACGATGGGTTGCAGGACGCTCGGGGCAACGCGGAAGTCCACGTTGTTCCAACCCCCAGTCTGGCTCACCATGGCGCTGAATTTGACCTGGATGGGAAACTCGCCGCCGTGGTCGAACGTCAGGGAAAATTGATTTTGGCCGGCGCGGATATGTTCCCGGGGATGCGGCTCGAAAGCGGTGAGCGCCACCGGACCGGAGAGCAAGTCCAGCGAGCCGCCGTGGGAATTTTCGACGCGTGCCGTGGCGGTGAGAATAAACGCCGCGCTATCGCCGCCGAGATCGCCAGCGAGTTTGAAGTTTGTCAAAGTAACGGCACTTTCGGCGGCATGAACGGTTGCGGCCAGCAGCGAAACCCATAGGATAACAAGGGTGCTTTTCATAATTCTTTCGTCATTGATTTACTTGCCCGAAATGCTCTTGGCCTGGCGGATCATCCACTCCAGCTTCGCCGGACGGTCGTCGGCGCCATAGACCTGCGGCACTCCGGTCAAATAAACCAGCAACCGGTCGGGCGTGACGCCGACGGCATGAGGACTCCCGGCCAGCCATTCGCAAAACGAGGCGGCGGTTGCCGACAGGCGCATGGCGGGACTGGCTTTTTCCAGCGGCACGGCGCTGCCGGTATAAGGGATCGTCCATTCGTGCTCCTGGTAATCGGTGGCGCCGGGGACGTGAAAGCGCATATGCACCGTGCCAAGCGGACCTTCTCCCGCCGCATTGATTTCCACCGTGTAAAGCGCGTTGCCGGATTCCGCCGCGCCGATCTGGGCGGCGCGAACGCTATTGTCGCGGAAATCTTCTTTCTTGAGTTGATCCTTGGCGTAACCGATCTGCCGATACGACGTTACGCGATTGAAGTTGAACTCCACTTGAACCTTCACGTCGGCGGCCGCGACGCGGAGCGCGCCGGCGAGTTTTCCGGCGAACTCCGTGGCGGCCTCCTCCGGCGTGTTGATAAACCCGTAGCGGCCATTGCCGGCCCGCGACAGCGTCTCGAGCAGATTATCGTTGTACCCGTCCCAACCGACCCCGAAGCAATCCAGCGCGATGCCTTGTTTGCGGTTCATCTCGACTTTCTGCTTCAGTGCGTCCGGCCCGACGTTGCCCAGATTGGCCGCACCGTCGGTCAGTAGCACGACGCGGTTCTCGCCATTGGCCAGGTAATGGCGCAAGGCGGCGGCATAGGCCAGCTTCATTGCCTCTTCCAGATTGGTGCCTCCTTCGGGCGTGAGACTGCGCAAATCTTTGGCGACACTGCCCGCCTGGCTGCCGGGCACACCGTCAACAAACAAACGGGCGGTGCGCGCGAACACCACCACACTGAGCGTGTCTTGCGGCTGCAATTGCGAAGCGAGCACGCGCAAAGCTTGGGCAATGATTTCGACGCGGTCAGCGCGTTCCATCGAGCCGGATTTGTCAAGAAGCAGAACCAAGTTGAGCGGACGGCCCGCCTGGCGGCCTTGCGCGGCGGTCTTGATCGAGAACCGGAGCAGGTCGCGGTTGTGGGCGAACGGATCGCCGGCGCGTTCCCAGGCAAAACCGATGGGGGCGCCCGGTGCCGGTTCCGGATCGCGGTAATCGAAGGCGTTGATGAATTCTTCGCTTCTCATGCTGGCGGCATCCGGCATCACGCCATTTTGCAAGCTCGCCGCCGCCAGCTTGAAAGCAACATCGCTGACGTTGAGCGAGAAGGTGGTGAACGCGTTGTCGCGCGTCAGGACTTCGGCTTGTGGCACCGGAGCGGGAAGCGCGGGGTGGGGCAGGGGAGCGTCAATCTGATCGCTCAGTTTCTCGTCGGAAGAAAACGGGGGCGACAACTCCTTGGCAGTCTCAGCACTGGCCAGGCCACCCTTGAAATTATTGGCCGTTTCAGCAAGTGGCGGAGCCGGCGCTTCTGCGGGGGCGGGCAGTGATCTCCACGCCTCCAGGGATTCCGCCCTCGCTAGTTTATCTTTCTGTGCGCTTTGGAACAACGAACCAACATGGGGAACGTCTCCCATGGCCAACGACCCGGAAGTTGCGGGGCTTTTCCTGTCAACATAAAAATTGTTGGCGACGGCTCCACTCACGGCTGTAACCGTGACGGGCGCTGCGGATTGCGTTTCTGCTTGTCTCCTGATTGCGTTCGCCTCAGTTTGAGGGGCGGCGCCACCGCCGCCAGCACCACCGAATCTGTTCTCTGACTGGATGGCCCCGTTGTTATCCTGGTTGTTCACTTCCGCGAATTGCTGTGCGCTATTCTGAGGTAGAACAATCTGGTTCGCCGAAGAAGCAGGAGACGTCGGCGGTGGCTGTAACTTGGTGATCAAGGCTGCCGCTGGCGCAGTCGGTGCCGGAGCGGGCGTGTTGAGGACCGCCGGGTTTTCCACCTCGCCGGACAGAGCGATAATCCCGTGCTTGCCTTTTTCACGGTCCAACTGAGCCGCTGGTCGCTGTGCCACTGCTCCGAGGGAATAAGTTTCGCGAGCAACGGAGGGTTCTTTGCTGGCTGACACAATACCAAACGTAGGTGAGTTCACACCCAGCATTTGTACTGACCTTGATTTTGACCTGCTTAGAGCCGGCAGAAGAATGCTGGCCAGCAGCACAATCGCCGCGGCGGCGGCCAGCGGCACCAGCCACGACATCTTCCGGCGCGGCGGCGGAGCAAATTCTTTGGGCGCAATGGTCTTGAAATGGGCCAGCAATTTCTCCCGCCGCTCCGGGCTGAGCTTGAGGGGCGCGGGCTGCGCGGGAGTCTCGCCGGCGGGTGTGGCGGCGGTTTCGCGCAGGAGGTCAAGGGTCAGGCTGAGCCGATCCCGCAACCGGCCCAATTCGGCATCCTTGGCGATCAGCTCCCGCATGCTGGCCGCTTCAGCGGCGGACAATTCGCCCAGCAACAGAGCCGTCACCCTGGCCTCAAGTTCTGCGCGCGGATTGGGCGGTAAATCGGGGTTCATGGCACAACTCCGTTTCTGGCCAGTTCCTCGGCCACGGTTTTGAGCGCGTGATGCAGGAGATAACCGACGTGGCCCGTCTTCAGGCCGGTGCGCTCGCTGATTTCCTTGTAAGAGAGGTTTTCATTGAACTTCAGCCGGATCAATTCGCGGCTGCGCTCGTCCAGGGTTTCCAGGCTCAACCGCACCAGGCCGATGCCTTCCGAGCGGGCAATTTGCTCATCGGGCAGGGGCAGGGGATCGGCCGGATCGCTGGCCGGCATCGAGCCGTCGCGGGCGTTGGCTTCGAGGGTGACAATTTTCCCGGCCTGCCGCCGGTGGTTCAAGGCGAGATTATGCACGGTTCGATAGAGCCAGCGCCTCGGCTCCCGCACCTCTTTGAACTGTGCCTGCAATTTCATAAACGCTTCCTGAACCGAGTCCTCCGCCGCGCCCAATTCGCCGGCCAGGCGCAAGGCATAACTCAACAGGGGCGACTCCAGGGCCACAAACAGCTCCTGAATCGTTTCGCATCCCGGCACTGCTCTGGCCTGGTCTGGTTGCATTATTGCCACGCTGGGCTGATTCCGCTGTTCCCGTGGGATCATGCGGCAAGCCCGGCATCCTTTTGGTCGTGAGCGGACACCATGTTCACATACATTGACACCGCACCCCGCGCTTTCTTAGAAGAAAAAAGGGAATATTTGACATGGTGCCGGAGGCGGGACTCGAACCCGCACGTCCTGTTACGGACCCAGGATTTTAAGTCCTGTGCGTCTGCCATTTCGCCACTCCGGCCATCAATCCGACGCTGGTGATATTCAACCACCGCCGAAACCCAAAATCCAATCCTCCGCAGCCTTGGCGAAGGAGGATGCGTCTGCCATTTCGCCACCCCGGCCGCCGTAGCCCTGGGCGAAGGCGGCTCCGGCCACCGTGCCACAGACCATTGAGAAGATGCAAGCTCTCAGCCATGGGGTGGCAGGGCAGACGCATCTAAAACTGGCATGGCAAATCATTGCGTCTTTGCCCTTTGCGTTGTTCTTCTTTTGCATCATGAATGCGCCTTGCGTTTTTGTCCCGGCACAAGTAAACTATCGAAAATGAGCGTTCAGGAGATCAAAGAGGCGGTGCAACGTCTCAGCTTGGAGGAGCGGGCGGAAGTCGCGGCCTGCCTTCATTCGTGGAACGACGACGGGTGGGATGAACAGATGAAACGCGATTTGGCCTCCGGCAAACTCGATAAAATTCTGGCCCGGGTGGACGCTGACATTGCGGAAAATAAAATTGGCGGCATGCCGTGATTTCGCGGACTAATTCAAGCACGGCGTCGAACACGAGGGCAAGATCCATACCATGGATGCGCCGGAATTCCAGCAAGTCACGCTGAAAGTGCTGCGCTGGGAAGAACGGGACAAACGCCTGGTCATCAAAGAGGCCGAAATGGTGGCGTGAACGACACGGTGAAGGGCCGGCCCCCCGTCGCCCTTAACCTTGTTTAATAGTCTAATAACTGTCCCAGTGTTCTGCCGAGGCTGTCAGGTCCAAAGCTTTGTCATGCACATGAAGGTGAGTAGTTCGGTATTGAATTCAGCGTGGCTTGTGCCACCATGCTAATCCCAGCTTATGAGCGTGTTAATTGACTCGGTGCTTGGTCGAGATAAACGAACCTGGCGGCAGTTCCTATTGCTGTTGGTTCTATTCCTTGTGGATATGAAGCTCTGCTGTTGTCTTCCGACGCCCGGCTCCTGGTCAGATGGGCGTTCCCAATGGCTCCCCCAGGCTGCTGCAGCAGTGACAGCAATCTGTCTGTGCATCGCAGTCCACTGGGTTTATCGACGGCAAGGATTCATTTTCAAGATTCAGGCAGTGATGTTGTGGCTTCTTTTCGGAACGGTGATGGCCGGGTCGGCTTATGGAGTTTACGATTCGCTAACATTTCTGCGAGAGGTAAGAGTGCATGACATTCAACAGAATGCCCGATAGTTTAGGGCCAAGAATTAGATGCTTATGGAGAGGAAGTGCCTTTGTCAGATGATTAGGACTTCTGCGGGCTGTGTAAGGTTTTGTGCAAGTTGCGTCAAAAACCTGGTCGCATTGGGCCACATGGAGAATTTGCGCCAAGGTGATATAAACCCAATAAGGGCAATGGTTTAGTGTGTGTGTCAAGCGATGGCCATCAACGGGCAAAAATGGCTGACAGTGAATTTTTAAGTCCTGTGCGTTTGCCTTGCCGCCAATTGAAGCTTGAATTTGCATCCGGCGTTCGCGTAGGTTTAATCAGACCATGCAAAAACTCTTGCAAGAAATTGTCCTCGAACGCCGCCTCGTCTGCGACGGCGCGATGGGCACCCAACTCATGCTCGCCGGCCTCGAAAACGGCTCGTGCGGCGAACTTTGGAACCTGACACAGCCTGAGCGCGTTCTCGCCATCCAGCGGCGTTATGCCGATGCCGGCGCGGATTGTCTCATCACCAATACATTTGGCGGCAGCCGCATTACGCTGGCCCGGCACGGCGTCGCCAAAGACGTGCGCGCCATCAATCAAGCGTCCGTTGGCATCGCCCGCCAGGCCTTTGGCGGCCGGACCGGATATGTGCTCGGCGACATCGGTCCATTGGGCGCGATTCTCGAGCCTTACGGCGAGCTTTCCCACGCCGACGCGCGAAAGGCGCTGGACGAACAAGCCGCCGCCCTGGTGGAAGGCGGCGCGGACGCCATCATCATTGAGACGCAGACATCGCTGGAGGAAGTGGGTTTGGCCATCGAGGCGGCCAGGGCGGCCGGCGCACCCTGCATCATCGCTTCCCTGGCTTACGATTTGTCAGCGGACAAATCATTTTTCGTGACGATGATGGGGGTGTTTCCCGAAAAGGCCGCGGAATTCGCGGAGGAGAAAGGCGCGCATTTTGTCGCCTTGAACTGCGGCACCGGCATGGATATGGCAGCGGCGGCGAAGGTCGCGCGGATCTATGGCCAGGCCTGCCGATTGTCAACAATGGTCCAGCCCAACGCCGGCCTTCCGGTTTTGGAAAACGGCAAGGCCGTCTATAAACAATCCCCGTCCGACATGGCGGCCGCTGTGCCGGAGGTTCTGGCCGCCGGCGCGAAGATCATCGGTTCCTGCTGCGGCAGCACGCCCGAACACACCCGCGCCATCCGTCATGCGGTCGAAAAATTTAATCGCGGCGGCTAACCCTCCGCCAGCGCCCGGTTCATGCGTTGAACCGCTTCGTCAATCTCCGCCCGGCTCTTGAAGCCGATCACCACCGCGTCGAGGGCCGGCAGCGACATCGCGAATCGGATGGACTTCTCCCGGTCCGCCGCAGCGACAAAAGTGCCGTTGCCAATGATTTTCATGCCGATGATGCCGCGGCCTTTCGCGCGTATCGCTTTGATCTCGCTCAAAACCGGCGCCACTTCATGCCCCTCATCCTCCGCCGGCCAGACGTCTTCTTCCTCTCCGTCCATGCGCCGGCCCAGGGGATTGATCCGCACCAGATGCACCTCGGTCCAGGGCGTGGCCCTCGCCGCGCGCAACGCCGGCAGGCTGTGACACGAGACACCCTTCGCCCGAATCCAGCCTTTTCCCTTCGCTTCGTCGTACGCGTCCATCATCCGTTTCCATTGCTCGGTCCAGTCGTGGTTGACCCTGCAATGGACCAACATGCTGTCAACATAATCAGTGTCGAACACCTTGCGGTGACGATCGATGGCGGCCAGCACCCCGTCATTCTGGCCCCAAATCTTGGATTGGATGAACAACTTCTCGCGCGGCAAGCCCTTGATCGCGCCGCCAATCCAATCGAACGTGGTGTAGGTCTGCGCGCAATCCAAATAAGTGATGCCCTGGTCATAAGCATATTTCACCAGGCTGTTGAATCCTTTCCGGCCCAGGTCGCGTTGCACCTGCCCGTTCAGGCTGCCCGTGCCCATGCCGAGCCGGCTGAGCTTGAGTCCGGTCTGGCCCAGCGTCACCTGGTCCGCGGCTGTGCGTTTGGGCGCGTCCGCCTGGGCTTGGGTGAGCGTCCCGGGACTCAACATCAGCGCCCCCGTGACGGTCGCGGAACTTTGCAAAAACTGGCGGCGGCTGAAACGCATGGTCCTCATAAGATATTCTCGAACACCTTTTCTACTAACATGGATTAGAGAGGAATGCAAGCTTTGTGGATCATTACAAATGACAAATTCTCAATGACCAATTTTCAATAGCAGGAATCCGCGCCATCCGCCAGGCGCTCGAAGATCTATCCCCGGCGGCTATCCCTCCGCCAGCGCCCTGTTCATGCGCTGAACCGCTTCGTCAATCTCCGCCCGGTTCTTGAACCCGATCACCACCGCATCGAGCTCCGGCAGCGACATCGCGAAACGGATGGACTTCTCCCGCTCCGCCTCATCCACAAACTCGCCGTTGCCGATGATCTTCATGCCGATAATGCCGCGGCCCTTCGCGCGTATCGTTTTGATCTCGCTCAACACCGGCGCAACTTCGCTGCTTGCTGTCCAGACCGTTTCTTTCGGCCCGTCCATGTGCCGGCCCTGGGGATTGACCCGCACCAGATGCACTTCGGTCCAGGGCGTGGCTCTCGCCGCGCGCAACGCCGGCAGGCTGTGACACGAAACCCCTTTGCTCCGAATCCACCCCTTTCCCTTCGCCTCGTCGTAAGCATCCATCATCCGTTTCCATTGGTCGGTCCAGTCGTGCTGGACCATGCAATGGACCAACATGCTGTCAACATAATCGGTGTCGAACACCTTGCGGTGATGGTCGATGGCGGCGAGCACATCATCCCGCTGGCCGTCAATCTTGGATTGAATGAAAAGTTTTTCGCGCGGCAACCCCTTGATCGCGCCGCCGAGCCAATCGAACGTTTTGTAGCTCTGCGAACAATCGAAGGAAGTGATTCCCTGGTCAAAAGCATATTTCACCAGGCCGTTGAACCATTCGCGGCCCAGGTCGTGCAGAACCTGTCCGCTGTTGCTCCCCGTGCCCATGCCGAGACGGCTGAGCCTGATTCCGGTCCGGCCCAGCGTCACCTGGTCCACCGCCGTGCGTTTGACGGCGACCGCCCGGCTTTGGGTGAGCGCGCCGGGACACAACATCAGCGCGCCCGTGACGGTCACGGACCTTTGCAAAAATTGACGGCGACTGAAACGATTGGCTCTCATAAGATTCTCCCGAACATTTTTCTATTATCATGAAATGGACCGCATATCAATTGCAATCTTCACGTCCAGCTTTTTCCGGGCGTATCTTCACACTGCTACCATGTGCAAAAGCCGCCGGAAGCAATACGGGGCTGGGAAGCCCCGCTAACCCGCAGCCGGGACGGCTTGCGCTACGTAGCGCAGGCGTCCACGCCTGCGGGTTCTGGCAGCGTCCCGCTGCCATTTTTGGTAGCAGTGGCAAGATACACCCGTTTTTCCAACGCGCAATTCAGGCTGTTCTCATTAACACCGCGTTTCAACGCGGGGCCAAGGGACGCGAGCGGGGGCAAACCGTTTCCAACGGTGTGTCGCGCTGGCATCCGCTGAAGCGTTTGCCTTGATCGCGCGAAAGTTGCAAACACATCGTGAAGACGGCAGGCCGAAGGCGCCGAACGCGCCAGCCTGCCCCTTAACCTTGTTTAATAGTCTAATAACTGTCCCGAGAGAGTACTTGCCTAATGTGACGCTGTCAAATACAGCCTGGCGGAGCATTACGAGGTCTGTGGCTCGTTTGAAGATAGAATATGTTCTGACTGGGATGCTGAGGGATTAACGTTTGACTTCGGATGGAAGCGGCGACAACGTAACGTCCGCATGAGACCAGCGTGGAAAAAATTTATGGTTGGCTTGATCAAAGGCTTAGAGCGGCAGCTAACCTCCTCCGCACCGAAGACAGCAAGAATGCAACTGGGGGATCTGAGAAGCCGGATGATGACACAAGAACGAGCAGCGGGTGTGGAAATGCCTTCACCAAACTGACAGGACTTTTCCGGTTTGTGCTAGGTTTTGTGCTAGTTTCATTGTCGGAACCTCGGACCTTTGAAGCGCAAGGAGAAAACGCTAAAAACCGCATTATCGCCTTTAAAAGCAATGGTTTTATACGTATGGCAAGCGATGACGAACGATGGGTTAAAATGGCTAAAAATGGATTTTTAAGTTCTGTGGGTCTGGACGGCTTCGGTCAATCTGATGGGAGGCGGCAACGTGACGGTTGACTTTTCAAGGCCGCGATCTCAGATTAGCAGCATGAAATATCGAGTCGTGATTGAGCCTGATGAGGACGGAGTATTCGTGGCAGAGTGCCCTGCGCTGCCGGGCTGCATCTCCCAGGGCAAGACGCGCGCCGAAGCCCTCGCCAACATCAAGGACGCCATGACTGGGTATCTGGCCAGTCTCAAAAAACACGGCGAGCCGGTGCCCCCGCCCATCAGCGAGGAAATCGTCGAGATTTCCGCATGAGTCGTCTCCCCGTTTGCTCCGGCCAGGAGGCCATCCGTGCTTTTCAGAAACTGGGCTACCAGTTGGACCATCAAACAGGCAGCCACATCATTCCCTGAAAATCATCGCTCTTTGGTTGCGGACCGGACAGCCCAAGTCTTTGCAGCACAGGCCCTTAAACGCTGTTTTCTTAAAAACATCACAGTTTTTTAAAAATTCTTTCAAATATCTGTTGACGAATAAATGTTTTAACTGTAATGTTTGTTTAATGAATGACCCATTAAGGCCATGTCGGAGAGGAAGAAGGGAGCGCGTGCGTCTCGCGCGCAGTGGTTGGCGTCCCGCCAAACACATCTTCGCCTGTTACCGGTCGCCCACGGGGACAACCTTAAAATGAATAAGTTACAAATTCATCGTGGTCGAACCCACTCAAGGTCAGTCAAACCGGGCTTGCCGCGCCGTAGCCGTCGCGGCGAAGGCGGGTCGCACGGAGTCGCAGCCAGTCGCAGTGATCTTGAGAAAGGCCCGCGTTGGCGGGGGGCCGCAAAAAATCCAACTTGATCCAACTTAATCGCACCAAATCCAACCGAATCGCACCATTCTGAAACATTTTTTTTATGCAAAAACCAGCCTCGGAAAACATCATGTTGAGTCCAAGCGGACGGCTTTTCAGTGAATCTGTGCTCATCTGTCTTGATCTGTGGCCAAAGTTCCTTGGTATGAACTATTTACAGCTTAAATTCGGCAACACCCAATCAAACTCAATCAAAGTGAATCAAACTGATTTGACGTGCTTTTTTGGGGCCGATAAGGTATAGTTCATGCCTCAAACTATGTGTGCGAACTTTAAGCCTGACTCATGAGCGTCGAGTTGCATTTTAACCGGCAACAAACCAGCGTCGCCCCCGGATCGTCGTTGTTCGATTACGCGGAAACCCTCGGCATCCAGGTGCCGACTTCCTGCCGCAAACAGGGCAAGTGCAAGGAATGCCTGGTGGAAGTCGTCGCGGGCATGGAGCTTCTTTCGGCGAAGAGTCCCGAGGAAAAACATCTCAAGGAGAATTTCCGGTTGTCCTGCCGCTGCCGCATTGTGGCGGATTCCGGCGTTGTCCGATGTCACACCATGCGGCGCGGCGACATGCGCATCGAGCGCCATGCCTTGCAGCTTCCCACCAGCGGGCAAAAGCTGGCGCTGGACCCGGCAGTCACCCGCGACGGCCACCGGATTCTTCTGGACGGTGTGGAAATTGACCGCAGCACCGGACCGATCCACGGGCTGGCCATGGATCTCGGCACCACCACGGTTATCCTCCGGCTTCTGAATCTGGAAACAGGCGAAATCGTGGCAGATGCCGCCTTTGAAAATCCCCAGCGCTTCGGCGGCTCCGATGTGATGTCCCGCATTCATTACGACACCGAGGACGGCAGCAAATTATTGCAACGAACGCTGGCTGGCTATCTGAGCCGCGCCATCGGGGAGTTTCCCGTTGATCCAAACTCCATTTATGAAATGGTCGTCGCGGGCAATTCCACCATGCGCGATCTTTTCTTTCGCCTGAACGTTTATTCCATCGGCCAAAGCCCGTATCATTCCATCACCGAAGTGGAAATGGCGGCAGGCCGCCGCACAACGACCAGTCTGGTGGAGTCCGCCCGGCGGCTGTTGCTGCCGTTGCACCCCAAGGCGCGCGTCTATGGGTTGCCGATCATCAGCGGCCACGTCGGGGCCGACGCCGCCGCGTGTCTGCTGGCCGTGGACCTGGCGCGCGAGGAACGCCTTGTTGCCCTCATGGACATTGGCACGAACACGGAACTGATTCTTGGCAACAAGAACAAAATCCTGGCCGCGTCCTGTCCCGCCGGCCCGGCCTTCGAAGGCGGCAAAATCTCCTGCGGCATGCCCGGTCTGCCCGGCGCGATTGAAAAAATTGTCATCAACGCCGACGGCTCGATGCGCGTTCAAGTCATCGGTGATGGTCCCGCGGAGGGCATTTGCGGTTCGGGTCTGATTGACCTGCTGAGTGAATTACTCAGGATCCAGCGCATGAACACCATGGGCCGTTTTCAGCATGGCCAGGAAGCCATCGTGCTGGATGCGAAGAGCGACCAGCCGATTTACTTCACGGAAGGCGACGTCAACGAACTGGCTCAGGCCAAGGGAGCCAATGTGGCCGGCTTGCATGTGATTTTCGATCAATACGGAATCCGCTTTGACGACCTCGATGTTTTTTATTTGGCGGGTGGTTTTGGCCGCCATCTCAACGTCTCGTCGGCAAAACGGATTGGCCTGATTCCCAACATTGACGACGCGAAAATCCTCCAGGTCGGCAACACTTCCATCGAGGGCGCCTGCATGGCCTTGTTGTCCCGCGCCAGGCGCGGCGAATTGGAGAACATGGTCAAGCGGGTCACTCATTGCCGCCTGGAAACACACCCTGATTTTTTCAATTACTTCGTGGAAGGGTGTCAATTCAACCCCGTTGCATCGTTGAACACGCTGCAAAGTTCCGCCCCGTGACATGTTTGAACTGATCGACACACACCCGGACAGCAACGTGCAGGAATCCGAATACAAACGGTTGTTGGGATTTCCCCGTGATTATGTCCTGGAGGGGCGTTCCCGCGAACTGGCGGACAAGACCCGGCAATGGTACGCGCAAAACGGAAGGCCGTGGGTTTATGCCCGGCAAATCGAAGGCCTTGAGCTGGCCGGCGAACGTCTTCACATCAACGGCGCCGTGTTTTCATCCCGGCAACTCCACGACAATTTCAACGCCGTCCAGGCTCACAGCGCCATGCTGGCGGCCGTGAGCGCGGGCGGGGAATGCGAAGAGAAGGCGCGCGAACTCTGGCAGCAGGAAAAACCCGACGAATATTTTTTCATGGAAATGTACGGCTCCGCCGTGGTGGAACATTTGGTGACTGTGGCCAGCGGCCGCATCTGCGGTTGGGCTGACCAAGGGGGCATGGTCGCCCTGCCTCATTACAGTCCGGGCTATTCAGGCTGGGACATGGCGGACCAGCCCAAATTGTGGGAGTTGATCCGGCAATTGAAGAACCGTGATTTCCCCGGCGAACTCCAGGTGATGGACACCGGCATGCTCCGCCCAAAAAAATCGCTCCTGGCTCTCTTTGGCCTCACCCGCCATCTGGACAAGGTGCGGGCTTCCGCCAAATTGGTTCCGTGCGAAAGCTGTTCGTTGCCGCGCTGCCAATACCGCCGGGCGTCCTACCAATCTCCCTTGCCGCAAATCGAAGAAGTGCGTCGGCTCCAACCAGACGCTTTGGCTGATGTGCCCGCCTGGATCGTCGGCTCGTCGGGATTGCGCCACGATGCGCAATACTCCATCAACCTCAAAGCGCTGCGCAAATGGTCCCGGGAACGGCTGCAACTCAAAGACCGGCACGATGGTTCAATCGAGGCGCGCTTTCGCTACGAAGGCACAACCTGTTCCAATATGGGGCGTCCCCTCGCGTTTGATTATCTCATCATCCTCGGACCGGCGCGCGAGGGCCATGTAATCATCGAGACCGCCTGCCTGCCCGCGCCCGGCGACACCGGCCATGCCTTGCAATGCGAATACCTGAAAGACGCCGCATCGCTCATGCGTAGTATTGACAGTGAAAAGCCGCTGCGCGGCCGCCCGCTCAACGATGTGCTGGCCTGGCAGCGCCCCTTCAGCCCCTCCGGCTGCTATTGTGACGCCGATCGCCGCGCGCATAAATGGGGCCTGGTGTTTGAAGTGATCCACTACGCCCTGGTGCAGCGCGAGAAAGAGTTGGCCGGTCATCGACAGACGGCGGCCGTTCTGGAATAATGGCCTCGTTCAATATGATTAAACTTTGTGATATAAACTTTGCCGCACGGGAAAAGCTGCCGCCGGAATTCAAGGAGAAATCCGGCATCGGCAGCCATTACACCGACGCCTTCATCAAACCGATGAACACCAAACTGGCCGACGGCACGCGCGTCTCCTGCAAGCGCAAAGGCTTGAAGATCACCCTCGTCGTTGGCGCAAAAAAGGGCGAGGGATTGATGCGCCGGATCGACGTCAGCAAAGATCCCGTGGTGATGTTGAGCGCGGCCCTTCAGGAAGCCGCCAGGGCCGCGGGCGTCGAATTAAAAATCACTGACAGCGAAATACTGGTCGAGCCTGGCCTCACGGCCACTTCGCCTCCAGCTCCTGCCTGACCGCCGCGGCGACTTCGTCGGGCGTTCCCGGTCGTTCCTGCTCATCGGCCCACTTCCATTGGCTGAGATAATCGTCTGTCTTTGTCAAACCTTGCGTTTGGGCCGCCGTGTCGATGCGCGCGGCAAAACGCTGCGGCAATTCGACTTTGATTTCATCAAAATCATCCCAGGCTTTGACTTGGGATGGAATGTCCTGCCAGTAGAGTATTTGATAAAGCGCCATGGAAACGTCCTCGCTGCCGCTCAACCTTCCTTCTTGTTGGCCAACCTCAGGAACAGATCGACCGCGCTGGAAGCATCGGCGCCATAACCGTCCGCGCCGATTTCATCCGCATACATCTGGCTGATGGGCGCGCCGCCAATGGCCATTTTGATGTGGCCCAGGCCCTTTTCCTCAAAGCCGTCGATCACCACTTTCATATAGGTCATGGTCGTGGTCAGCAAAGCGCTCATGCCGATGATGTCCGGCTTGTGCAACTCGGCGGCGGTGAGAAACTTTTCAATGCTTTGATCCACGCCAATGTCATGCACCTGAAAACCCGCGCCCTCGGCCATCATGCAAACCAGGTTTTTGCCGATGTCATGCAGGTCGCCGCGCACGGTTCCCATGACAAGGACTCCGGCGGACGTGCTGTCCGGGCCGTGGGAGGTCAGCAGCGGTTTCAGGACGGCCATGCCGGCTTTCATGGCGCGGGCCGCGATCAGCACTTCCGGCACGTAAAGAATATTATATTTGAAGTCCTCACCAACAACGCTCATGCCTGCGATAAGGCCTTCGCTCAGAACTTCCTGAACAGACCGGCCTTCATCCAGCGCCGCCTGGGTCATCTCTCCGACTTCCTTGGCTTTGCCCTCGTAAATGCATTGATTGATTAAGGCGTAGTCCGGCATGGTGCGTTTCCTCTTCTCAATGGCCCGCCATTTTGGAATTGAATTCCTCCAGGGCTTGCAACATGGCCTGGATGTTTTGCCTCGGCATGCCGGGACTCGTGCCGCCGCCGACGGACAGGATGATTCCCTGACCGCCGCTCTTTTCCAGCACGTCGAGGGTGGCCTCGCGCACTTCTTCCGGCGTGCCGCGGACGCCGACCTCCAGCGGATTCACATTCCCCATCAGGCACATCCGGTCGCCCACGCGTTCCTTTACCTCGGCAATGTCGGTTTGCTTGCCCCAGTTCAGCATGTTGAACCCGGCGTCCGGCAGGTGATCCAGACAGGCGGTGATTTCCGCATCGTTGTGATACAGCTTCACCCAATCCTTGGGGAAGGCGTCGCAGATTTGTTTCAGGTACGGATGGGCGAATTCCTGGTAGTGCTCTTCATTCACGAAGCCAACGATGTCGTCCAGAATGAAAATGCCTTCGACGGAGTTGCCCATGGCCTTGTGCTGGGCCTTGAGCCAGTCAATGATAAGGCGGGTGCAGAGGGCCAGGAGTTTGTGGGCCCATTCCGGTTTTTCCACCAGATCGATCATGAAATCCGTCGTGCTGCGCACGAAGCCGGCCGTGCACATCGGGCCGCGCGAAGTCACCAGCGGCAGGATTTCTCCGGTGTCCAGGATGCGTTGCCGCTGCATTCGAATGCGGTGAAGGGTCATCGCCATAAAGGCGTCGTTCTCCACTTCATATTCCGGGAACTTCTCGATGTCCTCGATATGATAGAGGGTGTGGTATTCACTGGGCGTATTGTCCTGCCAGAATTTAATTTTGGCGCCAAGCGCCGATGGCTCCGCCGCCATGCCGTATTCCATCCACCAGGAAGGCACCCAGATGATGTCGGGAAATTCCTGGTGGATTTTCAAGTGCGACTGGAACCACACTTCCGGATCGAGGTAAAAATCCATGTGTTTCACGCCCAGATAGCCGGGTATCCAGGGGCTGTCCACGATCATGGCCATCGGCACCTTGTCCAGTTTCTCAAGGCGCGCCGCCCTCTTGAATGTGTCCCATTGCTCAGGTCTCATGTCTTTGTTTCGTTTTAATTCTTTGTCGCCGCAACATCAGGTATTCTTGCGCTTGCCGCCGTGCCGATTTCAAGCCAAAACGTCAAGCCATAAGATTGGAAGTATTCCATGGCACAGCTTGCCCAATGGAAAAGACTTCTATTGACTGCCGTCAGTGCCGCATTGCGCCCAGCCCGCCTTTCGGCCGGCGGATCGCGCCTGGTGAGTTTTCCCCCTTGACTTAAAGTTAGTGAGCACTAACCTAATGGGCGATGAAGAAGGCGCGCATGTCAGCCGTAAACCGAAAGCAGGCCATTGTCATGGCCGCGCTGCCGCTCTTTGCCCGCCAGGGTTACGCCGAAACCACCACCAAGGACCTCGCCAAAGCGGCCGGTGTTTCCGAGCCTTTGCTGTATAAACATTTCCCCAGCAAGGAGGCGCTCTATCTCGAAATCCGGAACTTCTGCTGCCACGGAAACGACGCGGTTGCCCGCAAGCTGACGGAACTGCTTTCCGAAGTCGAATCATCCACTTCGACGCTGGTTTATTTGGTCTATTATTTGGTGCGGCTTCAAGTCCTGGGAAAGCCGGCCGGCGCGATTACTTTGGACACATGGCAGCGCTTGATGCTGAAGAGCCTTCTCGAAGACGGGGCTTTTGCGCGGCTCATGTACCGGGATCGGTTTGAGGGCTTTTGTGCCCGGATTGAGGCTTGTCTCGATGCCGCCGTGGCCTCGGGCGAAGCGGTCAAAAGCCCGCTCGCACCCGGAAGCCGCGCCCGCTTCGGCCATCATCTGGCTGCGTGGCTGGCCGCGGTCCACCTGCCCTCCAAGCCCGCCATCAATTACCAGGCGACCAGCGAGGAGCTTGTTTACCAGGCCGTCTGGTTCATTCTCCGGGGGATGGGCGTGACGGACAAGGCCATAAACACTTATTACAACCCAAAAGCCCTGGCTTTGTTTTCCGATGCCAATGACAAATCAAGCGACAGAAAAGTTAGCAGACGTTCACCAAAAGCGAAATGAACACGCGATGTAATTTGTGCAAATTATGACGAAACTTAATGCCCAATCGACTCTCAATCTCTTTTATAAATTGAAAACGGTCCTTGTGGCCCTCTCCTGCGGATTGTCTTTGACCGGCTGCAATCGCCAGGCCCAAGCTCCACCAACCCCCGCGCCAGAAGTGGCGACGGTAACAGTGGCCCGGCAACGGGTGGCGCTGGCGACCGAGTTGCCGGGGCGCACGTCGCCGTATCGCATTGCGGAAATCCGCCCCCAGGTCAACGGCCTCATCCAGAAACGCCTGTTTACGGAAGGTTCGGATGTCCAGGCCGGCCAGCCGCTTTACCAGATCGATCCCGCTCCCTTCCAAGCGGCGCTCGACAATGCCAAGGCTGCTCTGGGTCGGGCTGAAGCCAATCTGCCCTCCCTTCAGTTGAGGGCGGATCGCTACAAGGAAGCCCTTGCCGACAAAGCGGTTGCCCAGCAGGACCTTGATGATGCCACTGCCGCCCTGAAACAAGCCGTGGCCGATATTGCGTATTACCAGGCGATGGTGGAAACGGCCCGCATCAACATTGGATACACGCGTGTGGTCTCGCCGATCTCCGGTCGGATTGGAAGATCGACTGTGACGGACGGCGCCATCGCGACGGCTTATCAACCCACGGCCCTGGCCACCATTCAGCAACTGGACCCCATTTATGTGGATGTGCCCCAATCCACCACGGAACTGCTCCGATTGCAGCGCCGCTTGGAGGAACAGCCGGTGAACCGAGACGGGACAAACGCGAACCAAGTGGATCTCATCCTCGAAGACGGCACGAAATATCCTTTGGAGGGGACCCTTCAATTCCGCGACGTCTCGGTGGATCCGACAACCGCATCTGTGATCTTGCGGATGGTTTTCCCTAATCCGAACGGGGTTCTCCTGCCGGGCATGTTTGTTCGCGCGGTGGTGAAAGAAGGCGTCAATGAGCAAGGCATTCTGATTCCCCAACAATCCGTGTCTCGCGATCCAAAGGGCAATCCAATGGCTTTGATTGTGAACGTCTCCGGCAAAGTTGAGCAACGGAACCTCAACCTTGACCGGGCCATTGGCGACCAATGGCTCGTCTCCTCTGGCCTTGCCCCTGGCGATCGGGTCATCGCCGAGGGCATGCAAAAAGTCCAGCCCGGCATTTCGGTGAAAGAGTCACCCTTTGATGACGGTCGGAAACCGGAAACAAAACCAGGGAACACGGCCCAGCCGGCCTCGACATCGAATTGACGGAGGCCGGCCATGTTATCGAGATTTTTCCTGAAGCGTCCGGTCTTCGCCTGGGTCATCGCCATCATCCTGATGGTGGCGGGTGGCTTGGCGATTTTCAATCTGCCCATATCGCAGTATCCTCCCATCGCTCCCCCCTCCATTGCCATCACCGCCTATTATCCTGGAGCGTCGGCGGAGACGGTGGAAAACAGCGTGACACAGATTATCGAGCAGAAGATGACCGGCTTCGACACGATGCTGTACTTGTCCGCCACCAGCGATTCGTCAGGAAATGCCCGTATTGAACTTACGTTCGCCCCCGGCACCAATCCAGACCTTGCCTGGGCCCAGGTGCAGAACAAGCTCCAACTCGCCACGGCGAGTCTGCCGGAGGTGGTGCAGCGCCAGGGCGTGATGGTGAGCAAGTCCACTCGAAACTATCTGTTGGTCCTCGGCTTGATCTCGGAAGACGGGAGCATGGATGGGGATGACTTGCGGGACTATGCCCAATCCAGCTTGGAGAAGGTGCTTTCGCGGGTGCCGGGGGTGGGTGAAGTGGACGAATTCGGCAGCCAGTATTCGATGCGCATCTGGCTGAACCCCGACAAGCTGACCGAATATAACATGACGATTCAAGATGTGACCACGGCGCTGCAATCCTACAACGTGGAAGTGTCCGCGGGGCAGTTCGGCGGAGCGCCGGCGGCGAAAGGCCAGCGCCTGAATGCCTCCATCATTGTTCAGAGCCTGCTCAAGACACCCGGGGAGTTTGCCGCCATCCCCATCCGCACCAATCCCGATGGTTCCATTGTGCGGATCAAGGATGTGGGGCGGACGGAACTCGGGACTGAATCCTACGATATCGAAGGCTTCTACAACGGCAAGCCCGCTGCCGGCATGGCCATCCGACAGGCCGCCGGCGCCAACGCCTTGGACACGGCTGATGCCATCAGGGCCAAAATGAAAGAGATGAGCCACTACTTTCCGCCCGGCATGAAGATCGTTTATCCTTATGACACCACTCCCTTCGTCAGGGTGGCCATCGGCGAGGTGGTCAAGACCCTGTTCGAGGCGATCGTGCTGGTTTTCCTGGTGATGTATCTGTTCATGGGAACCATGCGCGCAACATTGATCCCGACCATCGCCGTGCCCGTGGTGCTCCTGGGAACTTTCGCGGTGTTGGGGCTTTTCGGCTTCTCCATCAACATGCTCACCATGTTCGCCATGGTGCTGGCCATCGGCCTTCTGGTGGACGACGCCATCGTGGTGGTGGAAAACGTGGAACGGATCATGAGCGAGGAAGGTCTTTCACCCTTGGAGGCCACTCGAAAGTCCATGGACCAAATCACCAGCGCCTTGATCGGCATCGGCCTGGTGCTCTCGGCCGTCTTCGGCCCCATGGCGTTTTTTAGCGGTTCCACCGGGGTCATTTACCGTCAGTTTTCCGTTACCATCATCGCCTCGATGCTTCTTTCGGTGGTGGTGGCCCTGGTCTTGACGCCGGTGCTGTGCGCCTCCTTTCTGAAGCCCGTGCCCAAGGGACATGAGCCCGCGGAGGCGGGGGTCTGGTTTCTGCGACCGTTTTTCCGATGGTTTGACAATGTTTTCTTTCGGGCCAGAGATCGCTATCTGCAACTGGTGGGCCGGTCTCTTTCCAACAAGATCCGCTTTGTGGTCATCTTTCTTCTGATCGTGGTGGCGTTGGCATTCCTCTTTAAACGAATGCCCACGGCCTATCTCCCGGACGAAGATCAAGGTGTCCTGTTAGTGCAGGCCATGCTCCCCGCCAACTCGACGCTGGAGCAGACCCAGAAGGTGATGGCTGGAGTCAATGACTTTTTTCTGAACCATGAGAAAGACGCGGTGGAGTCCTGCTTCACGGTCTCCGGAATGAGCCTCTCCGGCCAGGGACAGAACGCCGGCCTGGCCTTCGTCAATCTCAAGGATTGGAAACTGCGGAATCGTCCAGAGCTGAAGGTTGAGGCCGTGGCCGCAAGAGCCATGGGGAATTTTTCCCAGATCCGCAACGCCATGGTGTTTGCCTTCGCGCCGCCGGCGGTGGTGGAACTGGGCATAGCCAAGGGGTTTGATTTCCAATTGCTGGATCGCGGCGGCCTGGGCCACGCCAGCCTGGTGGCGGCCCGCAACCAACTCCTCGGAATGGCGGCACAGGACCCGGCATTGACCAAGGTTCGGCCCAATGGCTTTGAAGACGTGCCCGAATATAGGATTGACGTGGATTGGGAGAAGGCTGGCGCGTTGGGAGTGCCCATCACCTTGATCCACAATTCGATCTCGACGGCCTTTGGCAGTGCGTATGTCAATGACTTCATCCAAGGCGGCCGGGTCAAGAGGGTATTTGCCCAAGCCGACGCACCCTACCGTATGTTGCCCAAAGACTTGGAGAAGCTTTATGTGCGCAACAACATGGGCAGGATGGTTCCCTTTTCTTCCTTTGCGTCCGGGCACTGGACTTCCGGCTCTCCAAGGCTGGAGCGCTTCAACGGCTTTCCTTCCATCAACATTTTAGGCGAGCCGGCGCCGGGGAGGAGCTCCGGCGAGGCCATGCAAGCCATGGAAAAGTTCGTCAAGCAGTTGCCGCATGGCGCCGGTTTTGACTGGAACGGGCTTTCCTACCAGGAGCGACAAGCCGGTTCCCAGACCGCTCCCATTTACGCCTTTTCCATCCTGGTGATCTTCCTGTGCCTGGCCGCCCTCTACGAGAGTTGGCCCATTCCCATTTCGATTCTGCTGGCCCTGCCCTTGGGAGTCATAGGCGGCGTAATCGGCTCGTCGCTCCGGGGATTGCCCAATGACATCTATTTCCAGATCGGCCTGTTGACCACCCTCGGTCTGACCACCAAGAACGCCATCCTCATCGTGCAGTTTGCCAAGTCACGAGTGGATGAAGGGATGGGACTGATCAAGGCGACGCTGGAAGCGGCCAAACTGAGGCTGCGTCCCATCATCATGACCTCGCTGGCGTTCGGGTTCGGGGTCCTGCCGCTGGCCTTTGCAGGAGGGGCGGGCGCAGGCGCTCAAAAAGCCATCGGCACCGCCGTGCTGGGAGGAGTGGTCACCTCCACCTTCCTGGTCACCCTGTTTGCGCCGCTGTTCTATGTGTTAATCCAGAAAACTTTTGGCAAACGAGTCCCGCAAGAAGCAGCCAGAGACGTTGAGTCAAATCCATCCGGGAATCAATAAAATGAACAAGAACACATTTCTTTTACTGGCTGGAATCGTCATCGTCCTGGCTGGCTGCACGATGGCACCGAAATACACCCGGCCAAAAGCGCCGGTCCCCGCCAACTGGCCCACTGGCACAGCTTACCAGGGAATCCAGCCGGCGACCAATGCGCCGGACGCTCAGAAACTGCGGTGGCGGGAATTCTTCACCGACGAGAAACTTCAAAAAGTCATCGCGGCGGCCTTGACCAACAACCGCGATCTGCGGGTGGCCGCTCTGAATGTGGAACTGGCCCGGGCACAGTACGGCATTCAAAGAGGCGCGCTGTTGCCAACGGTCGATGTCACCGGCAGCGAGACTAAACAACGGATTCCCGCCAATGTGGATGGCTTCCCGGAACAGATGACGATAAAGAACTACAGTGTCAATCTCGGCGTCGCCTCCTGGGAAATCGACTTCTTCGGCCGCATCCGCAGCCTTAAAGAACAAGCCTTGGAGGAGTACCTGGCCACGGAACAGGCCCGCCGCGGCGCGCAGATACTGCTGGTGTCTTCGGTGGCCGATGCGTATCTGACCCTGGCTGCGGACCGGGAGAACCTCGCCCTGGCGGAAACCACTCTTGCGGCACAGCAGAGCACTTATAACATGGTCAAGCGGCGCCATGACCTGGGCCTTGCGGCGGATTTGGATGTTCAGCGCGCGCAAACGCAAGTCGATGGCGCTCGCAGGGACATCGCCAGCTTCGAACAACTGATCGCGCAGGATGAGAATGCTTTGAACCTTCTCGTTGGCTCACCGTCGCCGGACGACCTCCTGCCAAGCGGGCTGAGTGGCGTTGTTCCTCCCAAAGAAATAAGCGCTGGTTTATCTTCCGACGTGCTCCTGCGCCGGCCGGATGTGCTGCAAGCCGAGGATCTGCTCAAGGCGGCCAACGCCGAAATCGGCGCCGCCCGGGCGGCTTTCTTCCCGCAAATTTCCCTGACAGCCGCCATTGGCACCTCCAGCAGCGACCTTTCCGGACTCTTCAAATCCGGCTCAGGCGCGTGGACCTATGCGCCGCAGATTGTGATGCCGGTTTTCGATGCCCGCACATGGTCGGCGCACAAAGGCGCCAAGGTGCAACGGGAAATCGCCGTGAGCCAATACGAGAAGGCGATTCAGAGCGCCTTCAGGGAGGTGGCCGACGCCCTTGCCATCCGCGGCACCGTGGACCAGCAGGTCGAGGCGCAACAATCCCTGGTTCATGCCGTGGCAGAAACTTATCGCTTGTCCAATTCGCGTTATAACATGGGAATCGACAGCTACCTGAGCGTCCTTGATGCGCAACGGTCCCTCTACGCGGCACAGCAGGGCCTCGTCTCTCTGCACCTGGCAAAGCTCGCCAACCAGGTGAGTCTCTACTCCGTATTGGGCGGCGGCTGGGAGGAACAGGCTCATCCCAGGTAGCCTCGATTGTAAGCGGTAAAGGAGCGTCCCCCTGTTGATCAGCGGGTGGCGGTGGTAAAAATGGGGCCATGAAGACATCCAATGGTTCGTTTCTCCGCCGCCGGGCTCCACGCCTCGACGCCGCCCG
>Ga0181526_10000516_pt1 | contig 40630 bp, 34 predicted proteins | sample PEATcosm2014_Bin_35_FD_119750 | JGI IMG/M metagenome (GOLD analysis project Ga0181526, IMG submission 119750) | Peatland microbial communities from MTU Mesocosm Facility, Houghton, MI, USA - PEATcosm2014_Bin06_30_metaG | ecosystem: Environmental > Terrestrial > Soil > Wetlands > Peat | place...
CGACCCTCCGGCCTCGTTGACATTGCCTGGCGCGACCCGCAGGCTCCGCCTGGAACAGGATACCCCAATGACGAGACCCCTGCACAGAATCGCAGCCCTATCCCTCGCGACCGGCCCGGCGGCGCTTTTCGGGGCCGACCCGGCGGCGCCTTCCTCGGGATGGCACGCGCAGACGCTCGGCCAGGCGGTTGCGTATCTGGCGTTGTTCGCCGGCATCGGCATCGTCCTCGCTATCCTCGGTTACAAGGTCTTCGACCGCTGCACGCCGGGACACCTGCACAAGGAGATCATCGAGCACCGCAACGTGGCCGCGGCCATCATCGGCGGCTCGGTGATCCTCGGCGTGTGCATCATCATCGCGGCGGCGATGCTGGGCTGAGCGGCGCCTGAGACGGGGTGAAGCGTAGCCATAAACTCGCACTGGTGCTGCTGGGAGGGGCGTCGGCCGGGGCGTTCTCCGGCTGCTCGCAGCCAAGCATCGGGAGGCCCGTGCGGATAAGCTCCCAGTGCGTCTATGTGAACGACTATTTCGTCCCGGGAGCCGGCTATTACCACGCGCCTTTCCGCCGATTCTACCCGTTCGCCTATAACCACTTTGACCCTCGCCTGAAGATGTACTTCTTCGGCGGGCAATGGGGGTTCTCCCCGTTCCAGAGCCCAATCAACATATCCTCGCCGACCGAGGACGCGGCGAAGCTGGCCGAGGCCTCCCGCACCGACATCGTGCGCGGGGGCTTCGGGAGCACGTCCGGCGGGTTCTCGACCTGGTCCTGATGCAACGCCACGCCTGTGAGCCAAGGCCAGACTGGAGGGAGAGGGTCGAGCGAATCGGCCTTAGCTACCATTCGCACGAGACGGGCCCGTATTGGGACGAGTCCGCGTGCTACGAGTTCACGGCGTCCGAGGTCGACGAGCTCGAGGGCGCGGCGCGCGACCTACATTCGCTGTGCATCGAAGCGGCGGAGGCCGTGATCCGGAACAACTGGTGGGACCGCCTCGCGATCCCGCCCGCGGCCGTGCCCTCCATCCTGAACTCGTGGGAGCGCGACGACTTCAGCATCTACGGACGCTTCGACCTAGCCTATGACGGCACGTCACCGCCAAAGCTCCTGGAGTACAACGCCGACACACCGACGGCCCTCGTCGAGGCGGCGGTGGCCCAGTGGTTCTGGCTCCAGGACACCCGCCCCCGGGCCGACCAGTTCAACTCCATCCACGAGCGGCTGATCGATGCCTGGCGCCGGTGGAACGGCCGGAGCATCCATTTCAGCAGCATCAAGGAGCACGCCGAGGACGAGCAGACGGTCCTCTACCTGCGCGACACCTGCGTCCAGGCGGGGGTCGAGACACGGAGCGTCTCGGTCGAGGACATCGGGTGGGACCCGCGGCGGCGCTGCTTCATCGACCTCGACAACGTCCGCATCGAAAACTGCTTCAAGCTGTACCCGTGGGAGTGGCTCTGGCGCGAGGAATTCGCGGTCCACCTTCCGTCGGAGCCGGTTCGGATGCTTGAGCCCGCATGGAAGATGCTCCTCAGCAACAAGGGCCTCCTCCCGATCCTCTGGGAGATCTTCCCCGACCACCCGAACCTCCTTCCAGCCTACGAGGGCGCGGAGCGCCTGGGCGCCTGCTACGTAGCCAAGCCCAAGCTCAGCCGCGAGGGGGCCAACATCGCCAGGATCGAGGGCGGGGTCGTCGTCGAGGAGACCGAGGGAGGCTACGGCGCCGAGGGCCGCGTCTACCAGGCCCTTGCGGCTATTCCCTCGTTCGAGGGCAATCACCCGGTGTGCGGCGTTTGGATCGTGGACCACGAGCCGGCCGGCCTCGGCATCCGGGAGGATTGCCGACTGATCACGAGCAACCTGAGCCGTTTCGTGCCGCATTTCTTCCAGAAGAGTGAGCAGCCTTAAATTCAATAACCCAACCGCGCTCGGCGTCGGGCAGGAGGGTGCCATCTTCGGGCACCGCGCCTCGGTCGTCGGGCGGTCCGTGCTCAAGTCCGGCGACGGCTACCGGTGGGACGAGTATCACCTGAAGCTCGATGACGGCACGGCCACGACGCTGGTGTACGAAAGCGGCATCTGGAAGCGGTTCGACCTGTTCGATCCCGACGTCACGCTGAGCGCCCGCGACGCCGCGGACCTCGGCGTCGGCGACCCGGTCACGATGCGCGGCAGTTCCGCCGACATCACCTACGTGGGGCAGTCGCGGGTCGCATACATCGAGGGAAGGGCTCCGGAGGGATACCGGGTCGGCAGCGAGGCGCACTATTTCAACGCCGAGGCCGGGAACCGGCTGTTCGTGGTGAGCTGGACCGGGGACGAGGTTGAGTTCTATGAGGGACAGAACCTGCCCAGGGGCGACGTGGAGCGCGCCTTCGGTCTGCCGGAGCAGTCGCTGCTGGCCCGGATATTCCGGGGTGGAAGCGGCGGGCTCGACAGCTGGTTTGACGCCGACAACCGGCTGGTGGGAACGATCCTGGTCGCGGGCGCCATCTTCTTCTTCATTTGGGCTCAGGGCGCGTCTTCGGAGCAAACCGCCGAGCCGCCGCCGGCGGTCCCGGCCCCCAGCCTCCACCTGCCGGGCAGGGCGCAGGGCGACCTGGCGGGGCACCACTACGTCATTTCGGGGCACCAGATCAATGAGATCGACGAGATGCGGGGCAGGTTCGGCAGGCATGAGTACGACCTCGTGGACGAGCAGGGAGGGCACGCCCTCCTCATCCAGGGATTGGCCTGGGACGCCCGACAGTGGTACCTGTTCGGGCCGGCGTCCGATTCGGTCAGGGTCTCGCCCAACCAAGCCGCGACGCTCAAGCAGGGGTCGACCTTCACGGTCGACGGCAGGCCGGCCACAGTCCGGGCGCTGTTCATGTGCCGCACGATAGGCTCGGACGGCGACGTGCCGCCTGGCTTGCGGACGGGCTCTGTGCGCTACGGGTTCACGGCCCAAACCAGGGACGGGTGGGTTCTCGCGCGCTGGAACGAAACCGACATCGAGGTCCGGACGGGCCGCATCCTGTCCGAGCGCGAGGTCCAGCAGGCGTTCGGCCGCGGGGTCTCAGGTTGATGCGGTATCCCCCGGGGTGCTCCCCGGGAACCCGACCGAGCATGCCGGCGCCGTCGGCAGCGGCAGCCCTGGGACGTCCAGGCGTCCGGTTCAGGCCGAGCGAAGGTCCGCCGCAGCGTCGAACGTCGCCGCACCCTCTTCCGAGGCCCCGAATCTCTTTGAAACCGGATTTGCGGCCTCAACTGGGGCCCTTACGGCGAATGATGGTGTCGGCGGCGTGAGGCAGGGTCGAGAGCCCGCCGCCATTGCGTTGGGCGACGCTATGGTCCCCTTTGGCAGCTGGGCCGCGGTGATTACGAGCCAATGCCGATGGCAACCGGCCCCTTCACCTTCGCTTCGGGTACTTGTCGTGGTGACGCACCCAGTCCTGCGCCATCTCCGGATTCTCGTCACGGCCCCTGGCGGTCAGATCGAGAAAGTTGTAGGTCGTGTTGATGGGATCGATCCCCCGGGCAAAGGTCGAATACGTGTGAAAGACCGTGCCGGTCCCGTCCTTGTAAAACGCGCTGATGCCCTCGCGGTCCTCCATGGGCATGTCGGACTTCGCGTAGTTGTAGAAGACATTCCCGGCCCGGACATCCTCGGGCTTGAACGAAGCCCTGTAGTCGTAATTGAACCCGCTCCCGCCCGACGAGACCCACTTGAATTTCCAGCCCATCCTGCGCTTGAAGCGGGCCAGCTTACGGAGCGGGGCGCGCGAGATCACGACAAGCGTCGTGTCCCGATGGGGCAGGTGGAGGCGGGCGCCCTCGAAATGATCCGCCCAGAACGAGCAGTGCGGACATCCCCCGGCGTCGTCCGGGCCGAACATGAAATGGTAAACGACAAGCTGGCTCCTCCCTCCGAAGAGGTCCGCAAGGGTCTCCCTTCCGTCCGGGCCGTCAAAGACGTAGTCCTTTTCAACCCTGGTCCATGGCAGATCGCGGCGCTTCTTCTTAAGCCGGTCCTGCAGGCGCGTGAGCCTCTTTTCCTCGGCTAGCAGCGCCTTGCGGGCGGCGAGCCATTCCTTTGGCGATACTACTCGGTGTTCCTTCGTGCCCGTCCGGGTCCTCAGTTTGGCCATGGCAATCGGCTCCTTCGTTCGTTTGTGTTTAGTCTGTGCCCATTCGGGCGCGCGCCCTCCAAGGAATTCGACCAGGTGATCGACGCAGTTGATCCATCCCTGCCGATGCTCCTCGGTCCGGTCCGGGGGTAATTCGTGCTTCAGGACGAATTCCGTGGCCGTCCCGCGCTCCAGGAGCTCGATCGTGACCTTGCTCTCTGCGACTCGCCCGGCGAGGGACCAGGTGAACACCAGTCGCCCCGGAGGGCAGATTTCAAGGTACGTCCCATGCGGATCACATTTCTGAAGGCCGTCGGACATCTCTATCACGTATTTTCCCCCGGGGCGCAGGTCGCTGGTGACCCTTGCGCGTCCGGTCTTCATGCCGAAAAACCAGTGGGCCATCTTCGCCGGGTCCGTGAGCGCGGAAAACACCCGCTCACGCGGGTGTCTGATCAATCGCCGGATGACGAGAACATGCTTCTTCATGCTCATTTTCTGATCCGTGCGGATGTCGCCTCCCTGTCCAGGAAGGCTTCCAAGCGATCGATGCGCCTCTCCCATTCCAGCGCTAGGCGCCTCAGCATCTCGCCCGCCTGGATGATCGGGCGCGGATTCAGCTCGAAGCGGCGGAACTTCCCGTCGCGAATCCGGCGGAGCATTCCCGCGTCCTCCAGCACGCGCAGGTGGCGCGAGATCGCTGGTGGAGAAATCCGAAATGGCCGCGAAAGCTCCGCCACCGTCCAATCCTCGCGCGCTATTTCGGCGAGAATCCTGCGCCTCGTGGGATCAGCCATGGCTCGAAACACGCGGTCGAGGCGGTCCGCATTACAGTTAACCATAGGGTTAACTGTTTGTCGGGCCGCCCGGCTGTCAACGACGAATTGGCCGGGGGGCGGATCTGCGATTTCAGCAGTCGAGCACGATCTTTCCGGAAACCCCGCGCCGGTTCAGCAGGCCATGTGCCTCGGCGGCGCGCTCCAGGGGGAAGCGCGCGCCTATGACGGGAGAGATCCGGCCTTCCTTGAGTAGGCCGAACAGGGTCGAAAGATCCTCGGCGTACATTTTGGGCCGGGCGTCGCGCCACCGAGGGGCGTTGTAACCCACGCAGCCTTTGTTGGCGGCAAGGAGGGTCATCGGCTTGAAGGAGGGATCGCGCAGGAGGGTCAGCAGCGCCTTCAACGGCTGGATGCGGCCGTTCTTTGTCGCGCCGAAGACGCCGTAGCACACCAGTGTGCCGGTGGATCGCAGCGCCTGATAGGAGCGCTTCGCGTGCGATCCGGCGACGAAGTCAAAGGCGGCCCCGACGCCGTCCTGCGTATCCTGCCGGATACGGGCCACGAAATCCTCGTTCGCATAGTCAATAGGCACGCCGCCAAGTCGCTCCACAACCTGGAGCTTGCCGCCGGAAGCCGTTCCGAATGCCCGCAACCTCTCGATTGACGCAACCTGGAGCAGGGCCGTGCCCACGCCTCCCGCCGCCCCGTGGACGAGAATGGGGTCCCCCGCGACCACATGAGTGCATCGCTTAATCATTTGAAGGGCTGTTAGATAATTAAGAACGACAGTGACCGCCTCGCCGCAATCCAGGCCGTCGGGGACGCGGACAACGTTCCTTGACGGCACCGAAATGTAGCGGGAATAGCCGCCGACGACCGTCATCGCCGCCACCCGTTCTCCTCGGCGGAAGTCGCGCACTTCGCCCCCGACAGACTCGACGTCGCCCACCACGTCGTAGCCGGGTGTCGCCGGGAGTTTGACGCCTGGGTACACGCCCTCCCGGACCAAGACATCCGCAAAGGAGACCCCCGCGGACTTGACCCGGATAAGAACCTCGGTGGGCCGAGGCGGATCCACCTCGTCGGCGATGAATTTCAGGACTGACGGGTCTCCCTTGCGCGGGACGAGGATGCGTTCGTTTTTCATGGTTGGGGCAATCCTGTCCACTGGCGCACAAACCGGGCCAAATCGCGGCCCGCCCCAATTGGAGAGATGAACGGGGGTCCAGCTGGGTTCAATGCGCCCTGATCCGGAGCTGTTGCACAGTGCGGCCCCATTGGAAGGCCAAGCGAAGTCGCCGCCTTGACGCAGGATGGCGATCAGCGCCGTTTCTTGACCTCGTTCTGCGCGACTCTTGCCTTCACCAGCTTCCTAACAAGACCCGCCGGCAGGGGCCGGTCCGTGGGAAAGTGGATGGTCCCCTTGGACGTGGAGAAGCCCTTGAGCTCTTTCTTGAACATCCTGACGATCGAGGCCGTGGGAAACAGGCTGCAGTGGTCCGAAAACGCGGCGAACCACATCAGCGTCCCGTTGTACTTGAACGCGGGGATTCGGTAGCTGATGGTTTCGGCGGCCTCCGGAGGGGCGGCGGACCGAATCGCCGCGCGGATCTTCTTCAGTGTGGCGCGCGCGGGTTCGGGGACGCCGGCAAGGTACTCGTCGATCGTCCTCGGAGTTGCGGTACTCTTGGCATTAGGCCTGCGATTGGCAGGTCCGGGCGTCTTCATGCGACGAATGCAAGAGGATGCCCAAGTCCCAGTCGAACCCTGAACGAGGCGTGAAGATCCCTGCCAAGGTTCGCCGGGCAACGGGCACGCGTTCGCATGTGCTAGCGGGCGGGCGGCCAGCCGCAGCCAGCGCTAGACCCTGGAGCGGCGCGCCCGCGACCTCGACCAACGCGAGGGCGCGCAGCCGCGGATTCGACGAAAGACCCGCGAGAAATGGTAGGGGTTGGCGAACCCCAGGGCGTCGCTGACCTCCCGGACGCGCTGCGCGCGGTAATTGAGGAGCTCCTCGGCGCGGCGCACCTTGAGCTCCAGCAGGAGCCTCGCGGGCGGGCGGCCGAAGAGCGCCACGCAAAGGTTCGTCAGGTGGCGCGGGCTCACCCCGAGCGCCGCCGCGACCTCGGCTACGGTCGGATTCTTCGCGACGAAGCCGGCCATCACGTTGGCGATCTCCTCCCGCCGGGCCGCCGCGGCCGGGAGCTGGCGCATCTCCTGGCTCAGGGCCGCCGGGTCGAGGCCGCGCACCAGCCTCCAGAACAGGGCCTCCAGCAGGCTGTCCTGCACCGCGCCGGCGTAGGCGCCCGCGGCCTCCGCCTCGCGCCGCAGTTCCTTGAGGAACCAGGTCTCGCCCGCGTAGTCCCCGCTGCAGATCTGCTCGAACGCCCGCACGTCGGGCCGGAAGAGCGGCACGCCGGGCTTTCCGGTTCCCGGGTCCAGCACCCGGAAGTGCAGCACGTAGTGGCGCTGGCCGTCGCCAAGGTGGTCCTGGTGGAAGTCCCCGGGCTTGATGACAAGCGTCTGGCCGTCCACGAGCGTCAGCTCCGTGCCGTTGAGCTCGCAGCGATACGGGCCGCGCTCGACGAGGATGACCTCGTAGTTGGTGTGCTGGTGGAGCGGGTACTCGAAGGACCCCTCCATGCGCAGGAGGTGGAAGTCGTCGAAGACCGGCCGCACCCGCGCCCCGACCTCGGATTGCTCTGGGCGTCGAAAGCGCTCCTTGTGCACGATCATGGCTGGCTAGTTGTGCATGAAAAGATACCAACAAGGCGGGATGGGCAACAGATAATGGCGCTTATGTGTTGCCTAAAAGGATATGTTTTTGCGCGTGGGGACATGGCGCGGCCGGCCGCCCTGGTGTAGGATGCCGGGCGGTCAACCCGCCATCCCCATGCCAAATCCCGTCGTTGCTGTCGTCGGGGCCGGCTTCATCGGCCCCGTTCATGTCGAAGCCCTCAGAAGGCTTGGTCTCGTCGTAAAAGGCGTCGTCGGCATCTCGCGCGAGGAGGCGAGCGCCGCGGCTTCGAAGCTCGGGCTCGCGGTGGCGTATCCCGACCTCAAGGCGGTGCTCGCGGACCCGGAGGTGACCTGCGTCCACGTCGCCTCCCCGAACCGCCTTCACCGCGAGCACGTCCTTGCCGTCCTCGCCGCCGGGAAGCACGTGGTCTGCGAGAAGCCCCTCGGCATGACATCGGGCGAGTCGGCGGAGCTCGTTGCGGCGGCGGCCCGCTACCCGAACCAGGTCTGCGCGGTGAACTACAACGTGCGGTTCTACCCGCTTTCGCTGCAGGCTCGCGCCATGGTGCGCCGGGGCGACGTCGGCGAGATCTTCCACCTGCATGGCAGCTACACCCAGGACTGGCTCCTTTACCCGACAGACTTCAACTGGAGGGTGCTGGCCGCTGAGGGAGGCCAGCTGCGCGCGATCGGGGACATCGGCACCCACTGGCTGGATCTCATCGTTTTCGTGTCAGGCCTCGAGGTCGAAGCGGTGATGGCCGACCTGAAGACGGTGCACCCGGTCCGCCTCCAGCCGCCCGCGGGCTCGGTCGAGACGTTCAAGGAGAAGCTCGGCGCCACGGCCGGCCGAAGGGAGCCCGTGGCCATCACCACCGAGGACTGCGGCTCCGTGCTGCTTAGGTTCAAGGGCGGGGCGAAGGGGACCCTCACGGTTTCCCAGGTCACCGCCGGCCGGAAGAACTGCATCCGCTACGAGATCGCTGGCTCGAAGTGCGCGCTCGCCTGGAACAGCGAGGCGCCCAACGAGCTCTGGATCGGGCAACGGGCCGCGGCGAACAACCAGCTCATTCGCGACCCTTCGCTGCTCGACCCGTCCGCGGCGCCCTTCGCGAACTTCCCCGGCGGCCACAACGAGGGCTTTCCCGACTCCTTCAAGCAGGGGTTCCGCGCGATCTACGACGACGTCAGGGCCGGCCGGCGCTCGGCGGAGCCGCCCTACGCGACATTCGCCGACGGGCACCGCGAGCTCCTGATTTGCGAGGCCATCGCCGCGAGCAACCGGAGCGGCTCGTGGACCCGCGTCGCCTCGTGAATCCGCGGGGACCGATCGGATGAAACTCGGATTCGTTTCCGCGATACTGCCCGACCTCGACCTAGACGGCGTTCTGGCGTTCGCGCGCGAGGCCGGGTTCGGTGCCGTCGAGCCCATGTGCTGGCCGGTGGGCAGGGCCGAGCGCCGCTACGCGGGAGTCACCCACGTCGACGTGTCGGCGTTCGGCCGGCCCGAGGCCGACGCCGTGCTGGCGCTCTGCGCGCGGCACGGGGTCGCGCTCTCCGGGCTGGGGTACTATCCCAACCCGCTGACGGCCGACGAGAGGGAGGCCTCCGTCGCAATTGGGCACCTGAAGAAGGTGATCTCGGCCGCCGCCCTGCTGGGGGTCAACCAGGTCAACACCTTCATCGGCCGCGATCCCGCGCGTCCGCTGGCCGACAACTGGCGCGTGTTCGACGAGCGCTGGCCGGGCATTGTCGGCCACGCGGAGAGCCTAGGCGTGCGCATCGGCATCGAGAACTGCCCGATGTTCTTCACCGAGGACGAGTGGCCGGGCGGCAAGAACATCGCGGTCTCTCCGCGCAACTGGCGCGAGATGTTCCGGCGAATCCCGAGCCGCGCGCTCGGCCTCAACTACGACCCGTCACACCTGGTCTGGCAGCAGATCGACCCGGTTGCCCCGCTGCGCGAGTTCGCCGACCGCATCTACCACGTGCACGCCAAGGACGTGAGGGTCGACCGGCACAGGCTCAACGACGTCGGCATCCTCGCCGCCCCGCTGGAGTTCCACTGCCCCAAGCTGCCGGGGCTGGGCGACATCGACTGGGGCCGGTTCCTCTCGGTTCTCGGCGACGTGGGCTACTCGGGAGCCGTGTGCGTCGAGGTCGAGGATCGCGCGTACGAGGCGACGCTCGAGACGCGCAAGGCGGCCCTGCGACAGAGCGGGCTTTTCCTGCGCAACTACCTATGCGCCTGACCGCGCCAGACTGCGCCCGCCCGCCCGCCCCGGGCGGGGCAACCCCGGCCCGATGAAAGCCGCGGTCTACGAGGGCAAGGGGCAGGTCAACGTGCGCGAGGTGCCCGTCCCCTCCCCGGGCGAGGGCGACGTGCTTCTGGCGATCGAGGCCTGCTCGATATGCGGCACCGACCTGCGCACCTTCCGCCACGGCGACAAGAAGATCACGCCCCCGCGGATCCTCGGCCACGAATTCTGCGGCAGGGTCGTCGAGTCGCGCGCGGCGGGCGCCGGGCTGCGCGCGGGCGACCGCGTCGTCATGTACATCGTCGTCCTGCACGGCTCGGACCGGTGGGTCGAGATGGGCCGCGCCAATCTATCGAGCCAGCGCTCGACGATGAGCTACCACTATGACGGGGCGTTCGCCCCGTTCATGAGGGTCCCGGCGGAGGCGGTCTCCCAGGGCGCCCTCTTCAGGGTCACCTCGGACGTCCCGTCCGACCGCATGAGCCTCGCCGAGCCGCTGGGCTGCGTCATGAACGCGCACTCGCGTCTCGGCGTCGGCCTCAAGGACACGGTGGCCGTCATCGGCGGGGGCCCAATCGGGATCATGCACGCGGTGGTAGCGCGGGCGCAGGGCGCCCAGAGGGTGTACGTGATCGACAGCAACCCCGCGCGCGTGGAGATGGCGCGGGGCTTTGACATTGACGGGGCGCTGCTCGCCGGCCCCGACGGGGGCCACCGGGAAGAGATCGCCCGGCTCACCGGCGGATTCGGACCCGACGTCGTCATCGTCGCCGTGAGTTCCGCCGCCGCGCAGAACGACGCGCTCCAGATCGCCGCCAAGGCCGGCCGGGTGAGCTTCTTCGCCGGCCTGCCGAAGTCCGACCCGGTCGCGCCCCTTGACGTGAACCAGATCCACTACAAGGAGCTCGTCGTAAGCGGCTCGTATTCAGAGAAGAAGAGCGACTTCCAGGCCGCCTTCAACCTGCTTCAGGGCGGCCGTTTTCCAGCCGACCGGATCATCACGCACCACCTCCCGCTCGGGCAGATCGCCGAGGGATTCCGCCTCATGGAGTCGGGCGAGGCCCTGAAGGTCTGCATCATGCCCGGATCCCAGCCGTGAGCACCCCCGCGCATTTCGGCCTGTTCATCAACGGCGCGTCGGTGCCGGCGGCCGACGGACGCACGCAGGAGGTCCGCTCTCCCGCGGACGGTCGCCTCGTGGGCACGATCGCCTCCGCGACGGCCGCGGACGTCGACCTCGCTGTCGGCGCGGCCCGCGAGGCGTTCCCGAAGTGGTCGTCGCTGACCGCGTACGAGCGCGAAGGGGCCATCAAGAAGTCGCTGGGGCAGGTGCGCTCCCAGGCGGATGAGATCGCGGCCCTCATGGCGCAGGAGCAGGGCAAGCCGCTGGCGCAGGCCCGCAGCGAGGTGCTCGGGGCCTGCGACACCATCGACTACTTCGCGTCGGAGGCGGTGCGCATCGAGGGCTGCATAAGCCCCACCGAGAACCGAAACTACCGCTCGTGGGTCGTCTACCAGCCCGTCGGCGTCTGCGCCCTCATAACGCCATGGAACTACCCCGTCTCGCTGCTCAGCTGGAAGCTCGGTCCGGCCCTCGCGACGGGATGCACGATGATCGTCAAACCGACGTCCGTCACGCCCCTCTCGCCCCTCGCGTTCTGCCGCGCCCTTGTTGCCGGCGGAATCCCGGGAGGCGTCATCAACGTGCTCACCGGGTCGGGCGCGGTGCTCGGCGACGCGCTCGTGCGCCATCCCGGGGTCGCAAAGGTCGCGATGACCGGCTCCAGCGACACGGGAAAGAGGATCATGGCTGCGGGCGGACCCCTGCTGAAGAAGATCTCCCTGGAGCTGGGCGGCCAGTGCCCGGCAATCGTGTGCGGCGACGCCGACATCGACAATGCCGCCAATGTCCTTATCTACAAGAAGTTCCGCAACTGCGGGCAGTCGTGCAGCTCGGTGAACCGGGTCTATGCGCACCGCGCCGTCCACGACGCGCTCGTGAACAGGACGGCGGCGCTGGCTTCGAAGCTCACTATGGGCGACGGTGCGAGCGCCGAGGCGCTGGACATGGGCCCCATGGCGACGGCCGAGGGCGTGGCGACCGCGGAGCGCCACGTGGCCGACGCGCTGCGCAAGGGAGCGTCCCTGGTCTGCGGGGGCCGGCGGCCGGACGGCGCGGCTTTCGCGCGGGGCAACTACTACCTGCCGACGATCCTGACCGGGGCCACGCACTCCATGGAGGTGATGCGCGAGGAGACGTTCGGGCCGGTGCTCCCCTTCGCGGCCTTCGACCGGATGGAGGAGGCTGTCGCGCTAGCGAACGACACGCCCTACGGCCTCGCGGCCTTCGTGTTCACGCGCGACCTGGCCACGGCCCACCGGGTGAGCGAGGCTCTGGAGGCCGGCACGGTGTGCGTCAACCACGGCGCGGTGAACACCAACTACGGTCCCTACGCCGGGTGGAAGGAGAGCGGCCTAGGCATGGAGCTGTCGCGCCGAGGCGTGTTCGAGTACCTGAAGACCAAGCACATCAAGGTGCAGCTCTAGCCGCGGCGCCCCGATGCTCCTCGACCCGATCCAGTCCCGTGCGCTGCTGAGCCACGCGCTGCGCAACCACTACGCCATCCTCGCGGTCAACGCCGACAGCCATGCGGCGGTCACGGACGTGCTCGAGGCCGCGCGCCAGGTAGGGGCGCCCGCCATCATAGAGACCAGCCTCTGGCAGCTCGAGGGCCGGGCCTACGGCGCGGGCGACGCCGTTCTCGGCCTGGCCCGCTACCTGGCGGACCTGGCCGTCCTCGCGGGAGGCGCGCGCTACGGCGACGTGCCGGTCATCTATCACACCGACCACATAAAGGGGCCGAAAACCGAGGCCGTCCTGGCGGCCGCGCTCAGGGGCGTCGAGGTTGGCCTCAGCATCGGCGGCGGTCTGGTTCGCGCGTCGACTGTCTCGCTCGACGCCTCGAGCCTCACGGACGACGAGAACGTGGCGCTTGTCTGCCGGCTGGCCGACATCGCGGCCGAGGCGGGGGCGCCGGCGACCATCGAGATGGAGGCCGACGTCGACGTGGGCCATACGCCGCCTGAGCGCACGCGCCGGCTCATCGCGCCGGTCGAGGCCAGGCACCCCGGCGTCGTCTGGCTCTGGGCGCCGGGCCTGGGCACCCGGCACGGCCTCGGCGACGGCTATCCCGAGTTCCAGGTCGACCGAATCGCCGCGAACGTGGACCTGGCCCGCGAGCTCACGGGGCGGTCCGTGGGCCTGGCGCTGCACGGGTCCTCCGGCCTCGAGGCGGCCAGCCTGGCCGCCGCCGCACGCGCGGGCGTCGTCAAGGTCAACTGGTCGAGCGAGTCGCTCCTGCTGCGGTCGAGCGCCGCCAGGGCCTATTACGAGGAGAGGGCGCCCCAGTTTGACCCGAAGGATCCGCGGTGGAAGGCGACGGTGATGGACAACGGAGTCCAGAGCTTCGTGTCCGAGCGGTATGTGCCCAGGGTGGCCGAGCGCATGAGGCTCCTTGGCGCCGAGGGGCAGGGGCCGGCCTTTGTCGGGGAGCTGCGGCGCGGGGTCCCGGGATGACGGACCGGTTCCTTTCGGTTGCAGGCCGGCCGGCTGCGCCTATTCTCGGGTGGTCCGGGCCCGACGGGGAATCCAGGGCCGGGGCGAGCACCCCAACCTCCAAGCCAATGCGCACCGAAGGCAAGCCGGCCCACCGGGCCCTCCTGCGGCCGCCCGCCCCCCGGGCACCGCGATGAACGGGATGTTCGCGGGCGTTGACCTGGGCGGAACCAAGATCGCCGGCGCCCTGGCCGACGCGGATGGACGGATCGTGCGCACGGAGACAATACCGACGCAGTCGCACGAGGGGCCGGGCGCCGTGCTGGCGCGGATCGCGCAGCTGGTGGCGGACCTGTCCGGCGGGGCCCGCATCGACGCCCTGGGCGTGGGCGTGCCCGGGCTGGTCGACCTCGGGACGGGGACCACGCTCTTCTTTCCCAACCTGCCCACGCAGTGGCGCGGGGTGCCCGCGGCGGCGACCTTGCGCGGCCGCCTCGGCTGCCCGGTTCTGCTGCTGAACGACTGCCGCGCGGCCACGCTGGGCGAGCTGCACTACGGGCTGGGGCGCGGGGTCAGGGACATGGTCCTCTTCATGCTCGGCACGGGGATAGGCGGCGGACTGGTGATCGACCGGAAGCTGCGCCTGGGGCCGCTTGGCGCCGCCGGGGAGATAGGCCACCAGACGGTGCTGCCCGACGGGCCGCTCTGCGGCTGCGGGAACCGCGGCTGCCTCGAGGCCGTGGCGAGCGGGCCGGCGATCGCGGGCGAGGGGGTCCGGCTGCTGCGCGGCGGGCTCGCCCCGCTGCTCCACGAGATCGTCCGCGGAGACGCGGGCCTCGTGAGCCCGGCCACGATGGCCCAGGCGGCGCGCGCCGGCGACCACGCCGTCCGCAAGGCCATCGACCGGGCGGCCTCGTTCATTGCCATCGGCGTGGCCAACGTCGTGACGACGTTTCATCCGGAGCTGGTGGTCCTGGGGGGCGGCGTCGCCTCGCTCGGGGACCTTATCCTCGACACGGTGAGGGCCGCACTGCCCGGGCGGGTCGGCATGTTTCCCGTGGACGGCGTGAGGGTCGAGCTGTCGGAGCTCGGCGACAAGGCGGGCATCCACGGGGCGGTTGCCCTCGCGCGGACCGGGCTCGACCTCGGGCCCGCGCCGTGACCCGCAGGCGGCGGCCGCAGACGCGCATTGCGTTGCGCGCTCCATGGGGGGGCAGGTGGCGCGCGGCCGAGAAACTTCCGAACCGCCGCGGCTATCGGCTGTCCAGTGCGGTGACATTGAGCCCGCCGGCCGACACCCTCCGCCCATTTGAAACGCCTTGGACTGAGGTGCGGGACATTTTCAGGCGCGTGTTCCTCCTTCATTCCGAGGGGCGCGGCGCGGAGGCGCGCAGGATGGAGGAGACCGAGCTCGCCGCGGCCGCCGTGCGGGCCCGCGCGGCCTCCGGGGCCGGAGTCGAGTCCGACGACCGATTCAGGGCGATCGTGGAGGAGGAGAGGGAGCGCGTGGCCGGGGCGGTTGCGCTGGCCGAGCTCCTCGCACCCATGCTCTCTGAGCGCCTGCTCGCCCTTGCGCCGGCCCATGCGCCCGCCGCTGGCCCCGCTCCCAGGAAACCTGGGGCAAGGGCGCCCGTCGACGGGCGCGGCATCGCCGACTACATCGACGAGATGCTGGCTTACGAGCGCGCCGGCTCCCCTTGATCCCCCCTCTCGCAATCCCAACCGAATCAAAACCAACAACATGTCCACCCTCACCCTCGAAAAGCCTCCCGTACCCCCATCCACCCCGTCTGCCGCATCCGCACCGACCGCGCCCCGGCCGCCAGCCGCAAAGGCATCCAGCCTGATCATCGGGCTCGACCTCGGCACCAACAAGTCCTGCATCCTCGCGGGAGCGCCCGGCTCGACCGACATCACCGTCAGCAAGGTGGTCCCGACGGTCGTCGGCTACGTCAAGGACGGGATCGTCGACGGCATCATCACCGGAAACGTTCGGATCCTCTTCGGAGAGGACGCGCTGCGCCAGCGCCTTCACGTCGAGCTCGTCGCCCCGCTGGCGCAGGGCGTTATCGCGCACCCCGGGGCCGCCCGCGACTTCATGCAGCACGTCCGCCTCCTGGCCGACCCATCCGGCCGCGCGGAGATCCGCGCCGTGGTGGGCGTGCCCGCGAATGCCGGCGAACAGGCCCGCGAGGCCGTGCGCCGCGCCGCCCAGGGCATCTTCGCCCGGATACTCCTCATCCCCGAGCCCTTCCTGGCGGCGCTCGGGTTCCGCGACGATTCCCGGGTCAAGCAGTCGGGCTACGTCGATCCGGTGGTCAACTCGCTCTTCATCGACATCGGGGCCGGCACGAGCGACCTGTGCCTGGTGCAGGGCTACTTCCCGACGCGGGAGGACCAGATCAGCATCCCGTTCGCCGGAGACGCAATAGACGGGATCATCCACGAGGAGCTCAACCGCACCTACCCGAACAACGGGCTCTCGAGGCTGAGCGTGCGCGAGATCAAGGAGGCCTACGCCTACGTCGGCCCCAGCCGGAAGCCGCTCGACGTCAAGGTCGTCATCGGCGGCAAGGGCCGGACGCTCGAGCTTGGCGACGCGATCGGGAACGCATGCAACGTCCTGATCGACAAGGTTTACCCGGCGCTCACGGCCCTGATAGGCTACGCCTCCTCGGACTCGGTGGTGGCGCTGCTGCAGAACATCATCGTCACCGGCGGCGGATCCCAGATCCGCGGCATAGACACGGTGCTCCAGAAGCGGCTCGCCGACGACGGCTACGAGTCGCCCAGGGTGAGGCTGGCGGGCCAGGACTTCCAGCGGTACGTGGCGCTCGGGGCGCTCAAGGCGGCGCGCGCCGCCCGGGAGAACCAGTGGCAGGTCCTCCTTGAATAGGCCGGCCGCGTGCGGTCACGCGTCGACGCGTATCGGCAGGATGACGAACGGAAGGTTCGACAGGAAGAAGCGCCGCTGGAGCGTGAACACGGTGTGGTTGTGCAGCCAGCGGGTGATGTTGGTCTCGTTCGTGAAGAGCAGCTGGCCCGCGAAGAACACGTTGTTGGGGAAATCGGCCGCCGCCTGGCGCGCTAGCTTCATCACCTCGCCGACGACGTCGTAGCCTACTGCGGTGTAGGACCTCGAGCCGTAGCCCCGGGACGTTGCGAACTGGACGTAGCGCCCCGCCTCGAGCTCGGTGTGCTCGCGCAGGGCGTCTATGTCGGCCGCGCCCTTGAAGTTGCCGGCGTCCACCGAGCCGACCTGCACGAACACGAAGTTGCGGAACGTGTCGCCGAACATCCGGGGCACGTTCAGCAGCGTGTGGAGGCCGAGGCCGTTGAAGCCGTTGACGAGGATCACGGCGGTGCGGGCCTTGCGGTCGAGGACGGCGGGCTCCGCCGGGGGCCTGCCCGACTCGATCTCCGCCGCCTCGACGATCGCGTCCAGGCGCTTCAGCTGGACTCCGACCCCCGCGTAGTGCCGCCTGATCGCGAAGGCCGCGGCGACCAGGACGCCGGTTATGAGCAGCGTGGCCCAGCCCCCCTCGAAGAACTTCACGGCGGTCAGCGAGATCAGGATGAACGCTGTCAGCAAGAGCCCGAACCCGTTGATCGCGAGCTTCCGCTTCCAGGTGCTGTCCGTGGCGCGCATCTGCCACCAGTGGCGGACCATCCCGAGCTGGGAGAGCGAGAACGTGATAAACACGTTGATCGAGTAGAAGATGACGAGCAGGTCGACGGAGCCGCGGGTCGCCACCATCATCAGGAACGCCGCGGAGCCCATCAGCATGATCCCGTTCTGCGTCACGAGCCTCTCGCTCAGGTTCGCGAAGCGCGAGGGGAACCACCGGTCGAGGGCCATGTTCGCGAGGACCCGAGGGCCGTCCAGGAACCCGGTCTGCGCGGCGATGATCAGGAGCGCGGCCTCCGAGACAAGGGTGACCACCGTGAATGCGCCCCCTCCCGCCTCTCCCCAGCCCGAGGTCATGCTCTCGAAGAGGACGGCGTTCAGGGTCTTGCCCTCGCGGATGCCGACGCCGTAGAGCTGGTAGGCGACAAGCAGGCCGGCGACCGTGACGGCGAGGGAGATGCCCATGTACACCATGGTGCGGCGGCCCGTGCGGACGCGGGGCTCGCGCAGGATCGGCAGCCCGTTGCTCACCGCCTCGATGCCCGTGTAAGTGCCCGCCCCCATGCTGTAGGCCCTGAGCAGGAGCGCCATGAGGCCCCAGACGCCGACGGAGGCGCTCACCGAGCGCACCTCGTGGGCCGTGGCCGTCGCGACGCCGTGGAGCCCGGAGGCGTGCGTCGCGATCGCGTAGCCGATCGCGAAGGTGTGCGTCAGCACGAAGACGGCGAAGATGGGGACCCAGATCAGGACCGACTCCTTCACGCCGCGCATGTTGATGAGCGTGAGCCCGATCACGCCCGCGACCGCAAACGCCAGCTTGAAGGCCTGCGCCGCGGGAGGGAACAGGCTGAACAGCGCGTCGGAGCCGCTCGCCACCGATATGGTCACGGTCAGGACGTAATCGATCAGGAGCGCGCAGCCCGAGAAGACGCCCAGCGCAGGGGAAAGGAGCTTGCTCGCCACCAGGTAGCCCCCGCCGCCCGTCGGAAACAGCGCAATGATCTGCGAATAGCTGGCGCAGATCGTGATGATCGTGATGACCGAGGCGAGCGCCACGAACAGGCTCAGGTGCGTGTTCCCCCCAAGGGCCTTGAACATCTCCTCCGGGCCGTAGCAGGACGACGACAGCCCGTCCGCGCCGAGGCCCACCCACGCGAAGAGCGCGATCAGCGAGAGCCGGTGGAACAGGTTTGACTCGGTCAGGGACTTCGCTCGGCCGAAAATGAGCGATTTGATGGACATGTCGCGGGCTAGCCGTATCCGTTTTTCGGCCGGTTGGATAGAGAGATCTTAATGGTTTCTTAACAAGGGGGCCGCCGCTTGACAGCCAAGCCCGGGAATCTCTATGTCGGTGGCGCGCATGGCGGCAGCCCTCGACCAACCTGTCCTCGTCCTCAACCGCCTCTGGCAGGCGGTCAACATCGTTGGCGCCCGGCGCGCCTTCGGCCTCCTCGCCCGCGGGCACGCCCACGTCGTTCACCAGGAGGAGGATGACTTCAGGATGTTCTCGATGATGGACTGGATCGACTTCTCGGCGCACAACCCCCCGATCGCCGAGCTCGAGGCGGTGCACACGCCGACCCGCACGATCCGGCTGCCCCGGGTGATCCTGCTCACCTTCTTCGACAAGCTCCCGTGCAAGGAGCTCAAGCTAACGCGCAACAACGTGTTCGAGCGCGACAAGAACTCCTGCCAGTACTGCGGGCGCGCCTTCGCCCGCGAGGAGCTGAACCTGGACCATGTGATCCCCCGCGACTACGGCGGGAAGACCACCTGGGAGAACATCGTGTGCTCCTGCATAAGGTGCAACACGCGCAAGTCGAACCGCCTCCCCCACGAGGCGGGGATGCGGCTCATCCGCAAGCCCGCGCGCCCGAAGTGGCGGCCGGTGATCTCGATGGTCCTCGGCAACAGGCACCGGGAGATCTGGAAGGACTTTCTCGACATCGCCTACTGGAACGTGGAGCTGGAGGAGTGAGCCCCCGGGCCGCCCCCTTCCGGGGCGGCCCTCAGCCGCGCACGAGCGGAAGGGTGACCTGCAGCGTCGTCCCGGCGGGGCTCGTGCTGACGAGCTGGATGTCGCCGTGGTGGCCCTGGAGGATCCGCTTCGCGATCGCGAGCCCGAGCCCGGTCCCTTCCTCGCGGCCGGTGAGGAACGAGTCGAAGATCCGCCCGCGGACGGCGTCCGGGATGCCCGAGCCCGTGTCCGCCACGTCGAGGACCGCGAAGGGAGTCGAGCCGCGCGTCTCCGTCCGGAGATCGAGGGTGATCTCTCCCCCCTCGGGCATCGCCTGCATGGAATTGAAGAGCAGGTTGAGGAGCACCTGCTGAAGCTGGCCCTTGTGCCCGTCGACCACGATCGCCCGGTGCGGCGCCTCGAACGACACGCGGATATTGCCCTGCGCCAGCTTGAGCCGGATGAGGACCAGCGTGTCCTCGACGATCTCGGCGACCTGGTAGCGCGAGTGGAGGCTTGTCGGCGCCTTCGCGAAATTGAGCACGCGGGTGACTATGGCCTCGAGCTGGTCGAGCTTTTCGCCGATGACGCGCACGTCGGTCCGGCGAGGGTCGCCCTCGTCGAAGTTGAGGCCGAGGCCGCCGTGGAGGAGCTTGAGGACGGTCAGCGGGTTCCTGATCTCGTGGGCGATCTCGGCGGCGAGGAGCCCGAGCGTCGTCAGGCGCTCGTTCTTGCGCAGCGACTCCTCGCTCGCGAACACGCGGGCGTAGAGGCGGGAGTTCTGCAGGGCGACCGCCCCCAGGCTCGCGAGGGCGCTGCACAGGCGCTTCTCGTCGTTGTCAAAGAGCCGCGAACGGTCCGTGAAGACGGCGAGCACCCCCATCACGTCCCCCTCGAAGAGCATCGGGGCGGCGAGGACGGACCGGACCGCGGGGTCGCGAGGCAGATCCTGCAGGTCGGCGCAGTCCTGCGACTGGACGTCGGTGAACGAGACGGGCCTCTTCGCGCTCACGGCCGACGCGATGAGGCACGAGCGCAGCGGGATGTCGCCCTCGGGCGACAGCGTCTCGGCGTCGCCCGTGTACGACGCGAGGCGCAGGCTCGACGACGCCGGAATGTGCAGGAAGAAGGCGCATGCCCGCGCCTGCATCATCGCGGACGCGTCCCGGGTGAGCGTGTCAAAAAGCTCCCGCGGCTCGAGCTTGCCCACGAGGGCCTGCCCCGTGGCGATGAGCGCCTCAAGCTGCCGGGCCTTGCCGCGGAGGTGGCGCAGCTCCCACAGGCGGCTGAGCACGCGGGCCGCCTCGTCGGTCAGCCGGGCCAGGCGCGCGAGGTCCGCGGCGCCGAAGGACCCGGGCATGTCGCGGTCGAGGGCGACCACGCCCATCACGCTCCCGTCCGCGAGCATCAGCGGGGCTGCCATCTCGCAGCGCGTCTCGGCCCGCATGGGCCTGCTGCGCGGATCCGCGGGCGTGTCGGGGATCAGGAGCGGCCGGGCGTGCCAGGCGACCCATCCCGCGACGCCCTGTCCCGGCGTGAGCAAGCGCTCCGCGTCGGCGGGGAGCCCGAGGGACGCCTCTATCTCAAGGCGCCCCAGCTCGGGGTTCTGGAGCGCGATCAGGCCGCTGTCGGACTCGAAAGCGCGCGAGATGAGCGCAAGGGCCTCACGCGTCGCCTCGCCGGGATCGTCCGTGCCCGACGCGAGCGAGGAGATGGCGTGCAGAACGGACAGGTCCCCTTCGTCGCTCATGGTTCAAGTCGTGCACGCGCGGCGCGCCCGCGCAAGGGATTACGTGGCCGTTCGCGGCCGGTCGGGGCGCCCGCCCCTCGCTCCGTCAGCTGCCCTCGGGAACCGCGACCTGCGCCGGGGAGATGACCTCGTTGAGGGCGTTGCGCAGGCCCAGCAGCCTGTCGGGATCGTCCACCGGCTCGTGGTTCGCGCTCTCAATGTAGAAGGTGTCTATCGCCACGCCGCGCTCCGTCCCGATCCGGGCGAAGGTGATATCGAAGCCGAAGTCGAAGATCGCCTTGGCCAGCCGGTACAGGAGCCCGATCTGGTCGCGCGCCTGGATCTCGACGATCGTGCGCTGCATCGAGATCTCATGGTAGACCTCGACGGTCGGGGGGAAAGAGCTGTGGAGGGCCTCGCCGCTGCTCGAGTAGATGTACCGGGTCGCCGCGATCCTCTTGGCCTGGGCGACGATCTCGGGATAGAGGTCCGCGTTCGATATGAGAGCCGACTCGATGATCTTGGCGAAGGACTCCTGGGCGGCCGCGTTCTGGACGACGCCCCGGCCCGGCTCGACGACGTAGAAGGTGTCGATCGCGATGTGGTCGGTCCTCGAGATGACCTTGGCCCCGAGAATATTGAGGCCGGCGGCGCTGAAGGCGCCCGCGAGCTTGTAGAAGAGGCCCGCCCGGTCCCAGGTGACGACGTTGACCACGGTGAGCGAGCGGTTCAGGTCGTCCTTCCAGTCTATCACGGGCCGCAGGGAGCCGACCGAGTCCGTGGCGGTGATGGACTTCAGCAGCCTGTTGACCATCTGGATGTGCAGCGTGATCTCGCTGCCGTCCGTGAGGATGAAGTAGCGGTCGGGCAGCAGGCTGAAATGCGCCGCGATCTCGTCGTCGCTGATGCCCGGGATCCGTTTGGCGATGAGTTCTTGTTCGGTCATTCTGCGCTTTTCCTCATGACTGGCGTCTATGGCGGCCCCGAGCCTCAGGCGCTCGAGGGTGTTGCGGTAAAGGGTGGTGTGAAGGGTGTCCTTGTAGCTGTTCCAGAGGTCCGAGGACGTCCCCCGGGAGTCGCAGAAGGTGTGCACGTACAGGCACCTGAGGCGCTCGGCGTCGCCGACCAATTCCGCGAAGCTGGCTGAGGTCTTTGGATCATCGACATCCCGCTTCTGCCAGAATCGTGCCATCGCGAGATGATTCTTAATAACAAATGAAACGACTTCCCTCCCGCGAGACGAAACGGCGAGCCGGGTCATGATGGGGCCCGCCAGCCTGACGCCGGCCGCGGAATGGTTCTGGATGCCCCCGGCCTTGCCAATGTCGTGCAGGAGAAGGGTAAGGTAGACCAGGGCGGGGTCCTCGATCTCATGGAGCGCAGAGCGGTACTTGAGCTTCATCGGCTCCCCGTCGGTGAAGATGAGGTCGAGCTCATGGATCGCATTAAGTGTATGTATGTCAGCCGTATATCTATGGTAAAACTCGTGCTGGACCATGCATGTGAGGGCGTCGAACTCGGGGATGAACCGCCCCAGGACGCCCAGCTCGTGCATCCGCGACAGGACGGGGAAAACTGCGCCGGATTCCGACAGGATGGCCCGGAAGGCCACGCCGGCATCCGGGGACCCCGAGATGTTGGCCATTAGGGGCAGAGATTTCCGGATCAGGTCGGCGAGGTGAAAATCTAATGTGCAGTCGAGCAGCTGGCAGTGCCGGAAGACCCGGACCATCCGGACCGGGTCGAACTCGAACACGGTCGGCTCCTCCGCCGCCAGCTCGTGCCCGCGAACGATGAACCCGTCCACCCGCTTCGCCCTGCGCAGGCGCGCGATCTTCAGGGTCTCGCGGATGGAGACCCTGGCCCCGTTCGACCTCCTGCCGATCGTGACGGCGAGCCGGCTCTCTATGGCCGTCGAGATCCTGTAGATCGTCTGCGCCGCGCGGTAGTAGTCCTGCATGAAGCGCTCCACGCGCGCGAGGAGGACCGGCTGCGTGTAACCCAGGTTCCAGGCCACCCGTCCCTGCGAGTCCAGGCTGAGCACGTCGGTCAGCCTCGGGCTCTCGAAATGCAGCTCATTGCGCACGCGCAGCAGGAAGTCGTAGGACCTGTTGAACTCGCCCGCCTCCTCGGCGCTCAGCTGGCGCCCCTCGGCCAGGTCGTCCATCCGGTTGATGCCGAGCTGGACCCGGCACATCCAGAGCGAGTTCTGATAGTCGCGCAGCCCCCCGACGCCGTTCTTGATGTCGGGCTCCTGGTTGAACACGGTATCCCCGAACTTGGCGCGCCGCGCCGCCTGGTCCTCCAGCCGGGCGAGGACGTAGCCCTTGGGGTCGTCCGTCGTATAGAAGGTCCTGTAGGCGAGTAGGAAGGAATCGCAGAGCGCGGCGGACCCCGCGACGTAGCGGGACTCAAGGAGGGAGGTCATCGTCTGGATCTCCTTCTTCGCCTGGACGAACACGTCGTCCACGGTCCGGGTGGAGTGGCCGACCTTCAGGGCGCAGTCCCAGAGGGGGTAGAGGACCTCCTGGGTGAGACATGCCTGGAACGGCTCGACCACGGCCGGCTTGGACTTCGCCGGGTAGAGGAACATGACGTCGATGTCGCTCCACGGCGCGAGCTCGGCGCGCCCGTACCCCCCAAGCGCCAGCATCGAGACGGCGGCGGGCGCGGGGCCCGTGGCCCGCGAGTACAGCCCGGTCGCGTGGTCGAAGAGGCGCGATACCATGGCGTCGATTATCGCCGCCCGGCCGTGCTCGACCTCGAGGCCGGAGGCCCCGTGGTCGTGGCGGGCCCGCAGGTCGGCCATGGCCTCCTTCAGGAACCCCTTGCACGCCGCAATCCGGTCGGGCCGGCCCCCGTCGGCGGTGAACGCGAGGTGCGCGCGGGCCAGTTCGTCGAGGGATTCGGGCATGGGGAGGCTCCCAGTTGAAGCGCGCACGCGGCAGGATTCAATCCCTGACGGGGCCGCACCGAGGACTTGCCTGCCGTCGGCCCAGCCGGTTTGCTGGCGGACTTCCATGCCCGAGATCTCCAAGAGCTACGAACCGCGCGATGTGGAGCGGAAATGGTACGCAGCCTGGCTGGCGGCGGGAGCTTTTGCCGGCCGCCCGGCAGCCGGCCGCGAGGCCTACTCGATCGTGATCCCCCCCCCCAACGTGACCGGGGTGCTGACCATGGGGCACGTGCTGAACAACACGATCCAGGACATCCTGGTCCGCCGCGCGCGCCTCGAGGGAAGGTCGGCGCTCTGGGTACCGGGCACCGACCACGCGGGGATCGCGACCCAGACCGTGGTCGAGCGCGAGCTCCGGGGCATGGGCATGGCGCGCCGCGACCTCGGCCGGGAGAAGTTTGTCGAGCGCGTCTGGGAGTGGCGCGGCGAGAAGGGGGGGATCATCCTCGAGCAGCTGCGCCGGCTGGGCGCGTCTTGCGACTGGGATCGGACCCAGTTCACGATGGATCCGGCATACTCTCGGGCGGTGCTGAGGGTGTTCACCGAGCTTTTCCGGCGCGGCCGGATCTACCGCGGGAAGCGGATGGTCAACTGGTGCCCGGCCTCGATGACCGCCCTCTCCGACGAGGAGGTCATCATGAAGCCGGTGGACGGCGTGCTCTACAAGGTGCGCTACGAGCTCGCGGACGCGCCGGGGCAGTTCATCCAGGTGGTGACGACCCGCCCCGAGACGATCCCGGGCGACGTCGCCATCGCCGTGCACCCCGGCGACGCGCGCTACTCGGGCCTCTTGGGCCGGAGCGTCTGGCGGCCGCTGAACAGGGCCCGGATACCCGTGATCGCAGATTCCGCCGTGGACCCGAAATTCGGCACGGGCGCGCTGAAGATAACGCCCGCCCACGACAAGGCGGACTTCGAGATCGGCGTCCGCCACAAGCTCCCCGCCATCGACATCCTGAACGCCGACGCGACCCTGAACGAGCTTGCCGGGCCCGAGCTCGCCGGGATGGAGCGCTTTGCCGCGCGCAGGAGGGCGGTGGAGCTCCTCGGGGCCTCCGGGGCGCTTGTCGGCGAAGAGGCCTACCAGCACAACGTCGGATACTCCGAGCGCACGGACGTGCCGATCGAGCCCCGCCTCACGTGGCAGTGGTGGCTGCGCTATCCGCGTGTCGACGAGGCCAAGGCGGCGGTCCGCGACGGGCTGATCCGGTTCCATCCGGAGCGGTGGGCCAAGGTGTACCTCCACTGGCTGGACAACATCCAGGACTGGTGCATCAGCCGCCAGCTGTGGTGGGGCCACCGGATCCCCGTCTGGTACCGGAAGGGGGTCGACCGGGACCGCCTCTCCGAGGCCGACCTGGCGGACCCCTCGAAGGTCCATGTCTCGGTGGATGGCCCCCCGGACCCGGAGAACTGGGTGCAGGAGGACGACGTCCTCGACACCTGGGCGTCCTCGTGGATCTGGCCCTTTGCCACCCTTGGCTGGCCCGACGCCGGCGAGATGGCGAGGGCGGGATTCGACGCCTTCTATCCCACGAGCATCCTGGTCACCGGCCCGGACATCATCTTCTTCTGGGTAGCCCGGATGATCATGGCCGGCCTCGAATTCATCCGACCCGGCGAGGCGGCCGCGCGGCGGATACCCTTCAGGGAAGTCTACTTCACCGGGATCATCCGGGACGCTCGGGGCCGCAAGATGTCCAAGTCGCTCGGGAACTCCCCCGATCCCCTGGACCTGATCGACAGGTACGGAGCCGACGGGCTCAGGTTCGGGATCGTCTCCATCGCGCCCCAGGGCCAGGACATCCGGTTCCAGGACGACCGGATCGATGCGGGCAGGAACTTCTGCAACAAGCTGTGGAACGCGTGCCGGTTCCGCCAGATGAGCGGGCCGTCCGGCGAGAACGCGTCTCTCGGGGCCATCCTCGCCCGCGCCGATCCGGCGGTATTCGACGCGGACGACCACGCCATCCTCGAGCGCCTGCTGGCCGCGGCGCGCGAGGTTGAGCGCTGCTTCCGGGAGTGCGAGTTCAGCGCCGCTGCCCAGGCGCTCTACGGCTTCTTCTGGAATGACTTCTGCGACTGGTACGTCGAGGTCTCGAAGGCCAAGATGAAGGACGAGGGGGCGAGGGCGACGTGCCTTGCGCTCCAGGACCTGGTCCTTCGGCAGGCGCTGCTCCTGCTCCATCCCTTCATCCCGTTCATCACGGAGGAGCTCTGGTCCCAGCTCGGATATGCCGGCCCCGGCGGCGGTTTCATCGAGGACGCGGGGATCGAGGACGCGCCCGGCCTGGCGGCCGCGCTCGGGGAGGCGGGGGCGGCACCCGATCCCGAACAGGCCTCGTCCGTGGAGCGGATGAAGGCGTTCGTGTCCCAGGCCCGCGCGCTAAAGGCCGAGCGCGGCGTCGCCAGCCGCAGGGATGTCCGGCTGCATGTCATGGCGGGCGACGCGGCGTGGGCCACGATCGAGGCGAACCTCCCGAAGCTCATGCGCATGGCTGGGGCCGGAGACATCGCCCGGGTGGACAATCTCGACGGGGCGGCCGCGGCCGTGACCCCCCTCGGCACGCTGGGCCTCGTCCTCGAAGCTCCCGCCGGCTCCGGGACCGAGAGGCTCAAGCTGCAAAAGGAGCTCGACGCGATCTCGAAGCACATCGGCGCGACCGGGGCCAGGCTCGCGAACAAGGCGTTCGCGGAGAAAGCCCCGCCCGCCGTCATCGAGGGGGCGAAGAAGCAGCTCGCCGAGCAGCTTGCGAAGCGGGCCGAGCTCGAGCGCTTGCTGAGGGCGCTCGGCTAGGCCACGTTGTCCTCATGGCCGGAGCGCCACGCATCCTCGCCTTCTCAGCCAGCACCCGCCGGGAGTCGTTCAACGGGAAGTTCCTGGCGCTCGCGGTCGAGGCGGCCCGCGAGGCTGGGGGCGAGGTGACCCTGCTCGATCTCAACGAATTCGCGATGCCGATCTACAACGGCGACCTCGAGGACGCGCAGGGGCTGCCTGCGAGCGCCGCGAGGCTGATAGGGCTCATCGGCGAGCATCACGCGCTCCTTATCGCCTCGCCCGAGTACAACTCGATGCCCACCCCGCTCCTCAAGAACACGCTGGACTGGTGCACGCGGGGAGACACCAACCCGTTCGAGGGCAAGGTCGCCGCGGTAATCTCGGCGTCGCCCGGCGCCCTCGGCGGCGTCCGCTCACTGCAGCTTGCCCAGCAGCTCCTGCTCAAGCTCGGGTGCCACGTCGTTCCCGGCCAGTGCATCCTGGCCCATGCCGACAAGGCCTTCGACGCCGCTGGCCAACCGACGGACCCGCGCACGCGCAAGTCCGTCCAGGCGCTGGCGGCGAGGCTCGTCCTGACCGCGACCCGGCTCTCGGCCTGAGGGCGCCCGGCCGCGCGGTCACTTTTCACCCGGCGCTCCCGGCAGGCGCCTGAGGATGATCAGGTGGCTGTCCGACTCGAGGAACCTGAACCCGGGCAGGCTCCTGTAGGGCTCCAGGGCGGGGCCGGCGTCGAAGGTCGCGGCGTAGGCATAGCGCGCCTGGATCTCGGGGAGCTTCTTGAGCTCGACGAGCTCGTTGGGCCGCAGCACGAGCCAGTCGGGGCGCAGGCGGCCGATGCATCCGAAGAAGCCCAGCCGGGTCTCGATTCGCGCGCGCACGACCTCCGGGGCCACGAGCCCCGGAAAGTCGAGGATGCGGGCCCGGCTGTAGTAGCCAATGTACCCGATGGGCTCGAGGAAGACCGAGTCGCCGGGCCGGACATGGTCGCGCAGCCAGAGCCCAACGCCCCTGCGCGTGCCGTCCTCCACGAGCTGCTGCCTGAGCCGGAGCTGCGGCATGGAATACAGGGTCTCGTAGCCGAGGCCGAGGACCAGGGAGCAGAGCGCGGCCCAGGCGACGGCGCGGCCGGGCCGACGGGCCCCGTCCGGCCCGAGCGACCGGCCGATGACCCGCGCCAGGACGACCGCGCCCATCGCGCAGCAGGGCACGTAGTACCACGGGAAGATCATGCTCAACGCGCCCACCCAGGCGAGGTACGCGGCCGAACCGAGGTAGACGAACGACGCCACCCGGCCGATGCGGTCCCGGCCCGGGACGAGCCAGTAGACCGAGCAGAACGTCCCGGCCGCCAGGCCGAGCCAGCGCACCCACGCGGGCCAGCCTCCCGCCGTGCTGTAGATGGGCTCGAATCCCTGCCCGATCGTCTGCGGCAGGAAGCGGATGAAGGACAGCACGCGGCGGCCGGCGCCCGGCAGCTCGTCGAACATGTGCATCTTCGCTGTGATCGTGTGCGGCACGGGCGAGCCGTAGTACCAGGCGGCCCAGGCGAACCACGGCAGGTAGATGAGGGCGCAGAGGAGCGCCGCCCTCCAGATGCGCCCCGCGAGGGCCGCCCGCGGCCCGTCGGCAAAGGCGAAGGCCCCCAGCCCCAGCACGAAGATCTGCACGATGCTGTCCGGCCGCGTCCAGAGGAGGCCCGCGGCGGCCAGCCCGAGCGCGCGCCAGCCTCCGTCCCGCCGCAGGATGGCCCAGAGAGCCATCAGGAGGAACCCGGCCCAGAGCCCGGCCTCCTGGCCGTTCGTCGCATTGGCGACCAGCTTGATCTGCAGGGCGCACAGGAGCGAAAAGACGACCGCCTGCGCCCGCGCCCGGCCCACGGGCTCGCCCTTGAGGAGGGCGGCGAAGGCCAAGACGCCGCCCCCGAGCGCGGCGAGCGACACGAGCGCGAAGGCCCACAGCGGCCCCTGGTAGCCGGGGCCCCCGAGGACGGCCTTGAACAGCGCGGGCAGCACGGCGTTCAGGGGCGACGTGAATCCGAAGACCCTCTCGCCGGGCTGGTAGACCAGCCCGCGGCCGTCGACCAGGTTCTCGCTGAACCGGTAGGTGATCAGGAAGTCCTCCCAGACGTGGCCCGTGTACAGCTTGACGGCGACCCCGAAGAGCACGAGCGAGGCGGCGAGGGCGACGGCCAGGCCGACGGGCCAGCGGCCCCCGCGCGGATCGCCTGCCGGGTCGGGTGTCGGGTCGGTTGGCGCGGGTTCGGCCACCGCGGGATTCTCGCGGAGGCAACCCGCGAGGCAAGGCGTTTGGTCCGGGCCGCCCAAGAACCGGCTTGCCGCACTGGTTGCCGTGGGCACCTTCTTAGAGCGCATGAAGAAGGCCCTCATTACCGGCATAACGGGCCAGGACGGCTCATACCTCGCCGAGCTCCTGCTGGCCAAGGGCTACGAGGTCCATGGGATCATCCGGCGCGCCTCGACGTTCAACACGAGCCGCATAGACCACCTGTACAGCGACCCCCATGTGAACGGCGTGAGGCTGTTCCTCCACTACGGGGACCTCGCGGACTCGGTGCAGATGGTGAAGCTCCTCTACGAGCTCCAGCCCGACGAGATCTACAACCTGGGGGCGCAGTCCCACGTGCGCGTCTCGTTCGACATCCCGGAATACACCGGCGACGTGGACGGGCTCGGGGCCCAGAGGATCCTCGAGGCGATCCGGGAGGCCGGCCTCGTCAAGAAGGTCCGCTATTACCAGGCCTCCTCCTCCGAGATGTTTGGCAAGGTCCAGCAGGTGCCCCAGACCGAGTCGACCCCCTTCTGGCCCCGTTCGCCGTACGGCTGCGCGAAGGCGTACGCGTACTACCTGACCGTGAACTACCGCGAGAGCTACAACATGCACGCGAGCAACGGCATCCTCTTCAACCACGAGAGCCCGCGCCGCGGCGAGACCTTTGTCACCCGCAAGATCACCCGTGCGGCGACCCGGATAAAGGTGGGCCTGCAGGATTCGCTCTACCTCGGCAACCTGGACGCGCGCCGGGACTGGGGCTACGCGAAGGAGTACGTCGAGATGATGTGGCTCATGCTCCAGCAGGACCGGCCCGACGACTATGTCGTCGCCACGAACGAGACCCACAGCGTCCGGGACTTCTGCAAGGCGGCGTTCGGCCTCCTCGACGTCGACTGGGAGCAGTACGTGCGCCACGACGCGCGCTACGAGCGCCCGGCCGAGGTCGACATGCTGATCGGGGACCCCGCCAAGGCCGCGGCGCAGCTTGGCTGGAAGCCGAAGGTGCGCTTCAAGGAGCTGGTGAAGATCATGGTCGACCACGACCTCGATCTCGCCAAGCGCGAGTCGCAGATCGCAAGGCTCCCGAACCCGTGACAAGGCTGTTCATCGCAGGCCACCGCGGGATGGTGGGCTCGGCCCTCGTGCGCCGGTTCACGGGGCGGCCCGGCTTCGAGCTCCTCGTGGGGGACCGCGGCGAGGTCGACCTCGGGAGCCAGCCGGCCGTCAGCGCGTTCCTGGGGGCGGGCAGGCCCGATGTCGCGATCATCGCCGCGGCCAGGGTCGGGGGAATACGCGCGAACAGCACCTATCCCGCGGAGTTCCTCCACGACAACCTCGCGATCGCCCTGGCGACGATCCATGGCGCGTTCGAGGCGGGCGTCCGGCGGCTCCTGTTCCTCGGAAGCTCCTGCATCTACCCCAAGCTGGCGGCGCAGCCCATGTCCGAGGACTGCCTGCTCACCGGCGAACTCGAGCCGACAAACGAGGCCTATGCCATCGCCAAGATCGCCGGCCTAAAGCTCTGCCAGTACTACCGCAAACAGCATGGGGTCCTTTTCCACTCGGTCATGCCGACGAACCTGTACGGGCCGGGCGACAACTACCATCCGAGGGATTCCCACGTGCTGCCGGCCCTCATCCGGCGCTTCCACGAGGCGAAGGAATCGGGCGCCGCCCTGGTCAAGGCGTGGGGCACGGGTTCCCCGATGAGGGAGTTCCTCCACGTCGACGACCTGGCCGACGCCTGCGCATTCATCCTCGGGCGCGACGATCCCCCGGACTGGGTAAACGTCGGGACGGGAAAGGACGTGACGATCCGGGAGCTGACGGAGATCGTCGCGCAGGAGACCGGGTACAGGGGGAGGGTGGAGTGGGACGCGTCGATGCCCGACGGGACCCCGCGGAAGCTGCTGGACGTTTCGAGGATGTCGGCCCTGGGCTGGGACGCCAGGATCGGGCTCAGGGAGGGGATCGCCGCCACGTACGCGAGCTTCCTCGCCGAGAAGCGGTCCGGCGCGCTCCGGGGGTAGCCCGTCCGAGCCGTGGCCGAGGACACTCCAGCAATTCCGGCCGAGGCCGAGGACACGGGCCCGAAGAAGTCGTTCTGGGGCCACCTTAACGACCTGAGGGTCGCGCTCATCCGGTCCGTGACCGCGATCGGCATCGCCGTCGTCGTCTGCCTGTTCCTGTCGCCGTGGATCGTCCGCGTCCTCGTGTACCCCATGCAGAGGATGCACATGTTCGAGAGGCCGAGGAGCACCGTGACGCTCCAGATAGGCGACGCGAGGATCGGCCCGTTCGAGGTCGAGAAGGAGAAGATACCCGGGCTGCCCGCGGGGGGTCCGCAGAACCTCGTCCTGCGGGTGGGCGTGGCGCCGATGGGAAAGGAGCAGGTCGCGACCCTGACGGTCGAGCCCGACGCCAAGGCCGGGGGCGCCGGCGAGATCCGGCTGCACAACCTCAGCCCCACGGAGGGCTTCATGGTGGCCTTCCACGTCGCGATCTACGCCGCCCTGGCCGTCTCCTCCCCCTTCTGGATATTCTACATGGGGGGCTTCATCCTGCCGGCGCTCAACCTCAAGGAGCGCAGCGTCATCTTCAGCTGGCTCGGCTGGTCGGGCTTCCTGTTCTTCGCGGGCGTGCTGTCCACGTATTTCGTCCTCCTGCCCGTGGCGCTTCGGGCAGCCATCCAGTATTCGCAGGTCCTCGGCTTCTCCGCGCAGGACTGGAGGGCGGACGAGTACATCAGCTTCGTCTGCAAGTTCATCTTCGGCATGGGCCTCGGGTTCCAGTTCCCGCTGATCGTGCTGTTCCTGGTGAAGATCGGCGTGCTGACGCACGCGCACCTGACCAAGTTCCGGCGCCATGTCGCGGTCCTCTCGCTGATCCTCGGCGCTGTCCTCACGACGCCGGAGGTGGTGACCCAGGTAGCGATGGCGATCCCGCTCTACCTGCTCTACGAGGTCTGCATCTGGATCGCCTGGTACTGGGAGCGCAAGAAACGCAGGGCCGAAGCCGCCGCGTCCTGATCCGGCGCGCGCCCGGCCCGAAACCCGACGCCATTTGACGCCGTTCGAGCACGCCCTCCTCCTGCTTCTGCTGATCGCGGGCCTGAGCGTCGTCGGTCGCTGGCTGCCGTGGCCGCAGCTGATCACGTACCTGTTCGGGGGCGTCGCGGCCGCATACCTTCCGGGCTTCCCCCGGTTCGACCTCGACCCGGGCTTCTTCTTCCTCTGCTTCCTGCCGCCGCTCCTGTTCTCCGACGGCTGGCTCATGCCGCTGCGCGAATTCGTCCGCGCCAAGCGCCCCATCCTGCTCCTCGCCACCGGCCTGGTCACGTTCACCACCCTGGCCGTGGGCCTCGTGGCGCACTGGCTGGTGCCGGGCCTGCCGCTCTCGATGGCCTTCGCCCTCGGCGCGGTCGTGTCGCCCACCGACGCCGTGTCGGTGAACGCCGTCACCGAGCGCCTCAGGGTGTCCGCGCGCCTCACCACCATCCTGGACGGCGAGAGCCTGATGAACGACGCCACGGGCCTCGTCGCGTTCAAGTTCGCCCTCGCCGCCGCCGTCGCCGGCGGCTTCTCGCTCGGCGGCATGGCGCTCGAGTTCTCCCTGCTCTCCGTGGGCGGCTTCGGCGTCGGCCTCGGCGTCGGATACGGGATCGGCCGCCTGCGCGACCTCCTTCGGCAGCTGCATTCGAGCGACGCGTACATCGAGATCACGCTCTCGCTGATGACGCCCTACGCCGCGTACCTCTTGGCGGAATGGATGGGCGTGTCCGGCGTGCTCTCGGTCGTCGCCGCGGGCCTCTACTCGGGCTGGCGCGACCCGGTCCGCATGGACGCGGAGACGCGCCAGGAGGCCAACAGCGTCTGGTCGCTGCTGCTCTTCTGGCTGAACGGCGTCGCCTTCGTCCTGCTCGGGCTGCAGTTCCCGACGCTGTTCGCCGCGGTCAGCCAGCAGTTCACGGCCCTCCATCTCCTCGGGCTCACCGCGGCGGTCGCGGGCACCGCGGTCATCGCCCGCATCGTCTGGGTCTTTCCCGGCGCGTACCTTCCGTTCCTGTTTTCCGGCGTGCGCAGGCGCGAGGCCCCGCCGCCCGTGCAGGACGTGTTCGTGGTGGGCTGGGCGGGCATGCGGGGCACGGTCACCCTCGCCGCCGCGCTTTCCATACCCCTGTTCCGGCCCGACGGCTCGCCGTTCCCCGGCCGCGGCATCGTCATCTTCCTCGCGTTCGGCGTCATCGCCTCGACGCTCCTCCTGCAGGGCACGACGCTCGAGGCCCTGATCCGCCGGCTGGGCCTGCGCGAGGACGAGAACCGGCCGCGCGAGGAGCGCCTCGCGCGCATGACCGCGGTCGAGGCCGGACTGCGGACCCTGCGGGCCGTGGAGTCCTCCAACCTCACGCCCGACCAGGACGCCGCGCTCGGGCTCGTCGTCTCGGAGTACGAGCAGAGGCTCGCCGTTCTCACGGCCGAGGGAGAGACCCGCAGGAGCGCCCGCCGGCGCCGGAGCGCCGGGCACCGCTACCGGCTGGCCGCGCTGGAGGCCGAGCGCCGCGCCGTGGACGGGCTTTGGCGGAGCGGCGCAATCATCGACGAGGTCCACCGGCCGCTCCAGCAGCTCCTCGACTACGAGGAGTCCCTGCTGCGCGGCTCGGAGCCCGAGGCCGAGGACTAGGCGTGCGCGCCGGCCCTCTTGCCGGCCGTCCAGTCAAAGACGATTCCCATGGTCCTGGTGCGGTCGCGGTTTGCAGTGGCGTAGGCCTCGGCGCACTGCGCCGGATCAAAGAAGTGCGTGTTCATCCCGGCGAGTGGGAAGCGCCCCCCCGCAACCAGGTCGAAGAACAGCTGCGTGATGGTGGCATTGTTCCACTCGGGGGTGTTGAGCAGGTCGTGGGCCCCCACGACGCTCAGCCCGCGCCTGATGACGTCGCTCGTGAGATGCTGGCTGGCGGGGTCGCCCGTGTCGCCGAGGATCACGACCGTGCCCCGGTCGGCGGCCAGGCCCAGCGCCGCCGCAAAGACCTCCGAGTTGCCGGTCGCGTCCGAAACGACGCGGGGCAGCCTGCCGCGGTTCGCGCCGAGCACTGCGTCGCGCGCCTTGTCGATGGGCGAGACGATGGTCTCCGTGGCGCCCCCGGCCCGGGCAAGTGGCATCCGGTCGGGCGCGGAATCGACGACGATGACCGAGCTTAGCCCCGCGGCGCGGGCCCAGCGGACGGACACCTGCCCGATGGGGCCGGCGCCGATCACGAGAACGCTGTCGCCGAGCGCGTAGCGCGCGGCAAGGGCCCCGTGAAACGCTATCTTGGCCAGCGCGAACCAGGCGGCCTCGGCGAAGGGGACGGAGCCCGGGATCGGGTAGCACTCGGACGCCTTCACCACCTCGTGCGAGCGGTGGCCGACACGGAAGGCCACCCGGTCCCCGCGCTGCAGCGAGGTGACCTTCGCACCGACCTCGCCGACCTCCCCCACCGACGCGTAGCCGGGGTAGAAGGGATACTTCACCCAATGGTCCCAGTGCGTATCCGGCGCGAATAGCCGGTTGAAGACGATGTTCTCCGTCCCCGTGCTCATCAGCGAGTAGCGGGAGGCCACGAGGACCTCGCCCTCGCCAGGGTCGCCCGGATCGAACGTCTCCAGTGCGACCTTCTGCTTTTCCGTGAACACCAGGCGGCTAGCTTTCATAGTTCGCGAAGGCTAGCAGAACGGGAGCCCCGCTTGAATTGGAAAACCGACCGGGGCTCCTCCTTGTCCGCTTGCGGTCCGCGCCGGCCGCGGGTTTAATGGCCGCTTCACCATGATCTCCCCCGAGACCCTCAGCCACATCGACAACATCAAGAAGCGCGCCGGCCACCTGTGGAGGTTTCTTTGACGTCGACCAGAAGCGCCGCGAGATCGAGGCCATGGAGGCCCAGACGGGCGAGCCCGGCTTCTGGGACAACAGCGAGCGCGCCCAGAGGCACATCGCCAAGCTGAACGCGCTCAAGCGCGCGGTCCTGCCCGTGATCGCGTTCCAGGCGAAGGTCGAGGACGCCGAAGTGATGGCCGAGCTGGTCGGGGCGTCCGCGCCGGCCGACAGCGGGGCCCATGAGAGGGACCTGGACCGGACCGTGGCAGCGCTGGCGGCCGAGCTCGACAGGCTCGAGATCGCGTCCTTCCTGACCGGCCAGTTCGATGCCAACAACGCTATCCTGTCCATCCAGGCGGGGGCGGGCGGGACCGAGTCGTGCGACTGGGCCGAGATGCTCCTGCGGATGTACACCCGCTGGGCGGAGCGGCGGGGCTTCGCGGTCGAGGTCCAGGACGTACAGGCCGGCGACCAGGCCGGGATCACCAAGGCCACGCTCCTGCTGAAGGGCGAGAACGCGTACGGGTACTCCAAGGCCGAGCGCGGCGTGCACCGCCTCGTCCGGATAAGCCCCTTCGATTCGAACAAGCGCAGGCACACGTCGTTCTGCGCGGTGGACGTGATCGCCGAGGTCGACGAGGACATCGACATCCAGATCCCTGACAGCGAGATCCGGGTCGACGTCTACCGATCGTCCGGGAAGGGGGGCCAGGGGGTCAACACGACCGATTCGGCGGTCCGGATCACCCACATCCCGAGCGGCATCGTCGTGGTCTGCCAGAACGAGCGCTCGCAGATCAAGAACCGCGCGAGCGCGATCAGCGTGCTGAAGGCGAGGCTCTACGAGAAGCGCCTCGACGAGCAGCGCAGCGAGATGGAGCGCTTCTACGGCGAAAAGGGCGAGATCGGGTGGGGCAGCCAGATCCGCAGCTACGTGCTGCAGCCGTACCAGATGGTGAAGGACCTGCGGACCGGCTACAGCACGAGCGACACCCGGGGCGTACTCGACGGCGAGATCGACGGCTTCATCACGGCGTGGCTGCGCGCGGGGAGCCCGCGCCACAGGAACAAGGACATCCAGATCGAGGACTGACCAAGGCCCGATGCCCAACCTGGAATTCGAGACGCTAAAATCAGCGTTCGCCGCCCAGTCGCTGTTCGAGGACAAGACTTGGCGGCTCTCGCCGGAGGCCTGGCCCATCCTGCCGGCGCAGCAGCAGGAGCTCGAGGCGATTGGCTCCGCGTCGCTGGATTTCCACCAGGCCCTCGAGGCGCTCTACCAGCGCTCCATCGCGGGGAAGAACCTCCTTCGGAACAAGCCCCTCACGGCGCCCTGGGTGGCGGACTACCTGGACCGGGGCAAGCCGAGGCGGCTGGTCGAACACGCGCGCGATCCCAGGAACCGCGGGATGTTCCCGACCGCGCTCCGTCCGGACCTCCTTCTGACGGCCGACGGGTTTGTGATGACCGAGCTCGACTCGGTCCCCGGTGGGATAGGCCTGACCGCGTTCCTCAACCGCCTCTACCGCGACGCCGGCGCGATCATTGGCGCGGACGACGCGATGATCAGGAACTTCCACGCGTCGCTCGCCGCGCTGAGGCCCGAGATCCGCAATCCGCTCATCGCGCTCGTCGTCAGCGACGAGGCGGCGACGTACCGGCCCGAGATGCAGTGGATCGCGCAGCAGCTGCAGATCGCCGGGCAGCGCGTTTTCTGCATGAGGCCGGATGACCTGTTCCCCCTCGGGGGCGCGCTCTTCTTCGACGTCGACGGCAATCCCGAGAAGATCGACGTCATCTACCGCTTCTTTGAGCTGTTCGACCTGGAGAGCATCCGCACGGCCCCGTTCGTCTTCGAGGCGTGGGCCGCGGGCGAGGTCGCCATCGCGCCGCCCATGAGGCCGTTCCAGGAGGAAAAGCTCGCGTTCGCGCTGTTCCACCACCACCTCCTGCAGGAATACTGGGCCGAGGCCATCGAGGCGCCCGCGCTGAAGCTGCTGAGGTCGCTCATCCCGCCCTCGTGGGTGATGGATCCCGCGCCCCTGCCTCCCGGCGCAGTCCTCGACGGCCCAAGGATCGGGGGGCGCGCCATCGGCGACTGGCGCGACCTGATCTCGGCTTCGCAGAAGGAGCGGGAGCTCATCATCAAGATAAGCGGGTTCCACGAGACCGCCTGGGGGGCGAGGAGCGTCGTGCTGGGCAGCGACTGCTCGCGGGAGGAGTGGCAGCAGGGCGTGGAGCGCGCGCTTGAGCTTGCGCCGGTCAACCTCCACGTGCTCCAGGCGTACATGAAGCCGCGGCGGGTCCGCCACAAGGTCTACGGGGCCGAGCCGCCCCACGAGGCGCGCGAGGTCGACGGCCGCCTGAGGCTATGCCCGTACTATTTCGTCGTGGATGGCAAGGCGACGCTCTCGGGGGGCCTTGCGACGTTCTGCCCGCCGGACAAGAAGATCATCCACGGAATGCAGGACGCAGCCCTGCTTCCGGTCCGTGTCCGGCCGGCCTGATGGGGGATCTCCCTCTTCCCGTCAGCCCTTGGGGGACTGCGCCTCGACGTCGGCCAGATGCTTCTCGACCTGGTTCTCCCTGCTTACGAGGTCCTGCTCGGCCTTCTCGCGATCGGAGCTGTTTACGATGCTGAAGGTCGAGGCGTCCTTTATCACGTTAGCCGGAAGCGTCAGAAGCCGCGTGAGGATGCCATCGTCCTTGAACGAGCTCAGGTAGAGCGCGGTGAGCTCGTGGTTGAGCTTGATCGCGTCCCCGGCGACGGCCTGCGTCTCGCGGAGGCTGTTGTTGAGCTGCTGATTGCGGGCCATCTCGCCGGTGAGCGCGGTGCCCACCTGGTCAGAGATGCGCTGGCTGTACTTGTCGATCGACTGGCGGGTGAGGTTTTGGTCCTGGGCCATCTCGTTGAGGATCGGCTTGATCTTCTCCGCCATCCTCGACGAGACCTTGTCCACCTGCTCGTTCTGCATCCTCTCGGCCTCCTCCGGGCTCTTCGGGAGCGGATTGTACGGCTGGACCTTCTTCGCGATCGCGACGGCGAGCGCGTCCATGCGCTCGGCATTCAGTTTCTGGAGCTCCTCGTCCGTCCGGAACATGTCGGCCTCGCGCTTTGAAATCGCGTCCTTTAGCAGCTTGTTGGTCGCCTCGATGTTCCGGCGGTTCTCCTCGGCAGAGGCCTTGAGCGAATCGTTCTGCTCGCGCAGCGGTGCCAGCTGCGCCTCCTGCGCGGCCGCCATCTGCGAAACGGTCCGCGTATGAATCCAGAAGGCCGCGCCCGAAATCAGAACCGCGGTTAGAATTATAGCGGGTAACTGTTCTTTAAGTTTTTGCCACATGGTGGGGGGGTAATAGACTATACGTTCAGGTAAATGTTAACCACGAATGGCATGCAAATGCAATGCCACGCTTGGAGCCGGTTTTTCGGTTGTTTTTGGACGCGCCGCGGACAGGTTGGCGGCGTGAGCCTCAACCGGTTCGAGCAGGCGCTTTACGATTATGTTAAGGGCCATCCCGAGGAGAGACACTACTGGCAGGATAAGGTTCGGGCTCTGGTGGCGGATTCGGCCGATATGCCGGGCGCGGTGGCGCGCGCCGACTCCGAGCTGTGGCGCTATTTCGTGGAGCGAAGCGTCGTCCTGCCAGACCTTTGCGCGGCCGACCGGGGCCCCGGACTCCGGCGCACGAGCATGAAGAACCTTGCCGAATTCCTGATCAGGCTCTGGACCGAACCCAAGCCGAGAAGGCCCGCCCCGGCGGGGCCCGATGCGCGCTCAGGGTAGCGGAGCCCCCGGGTTTTTAATGAGGCATAATAAGCTCATAGTAAATAACATAGGCACTTCGGGTTGCCCGATTGCAACCAAGGCCCGAAGATGCCGTCTAGCTCGGCGTGGATCAGGTGTGTCCCTGTCTCATAGAAGGGACACAATTACAGGGTAAGTAGCACTGCAAACGGGCCGTCATGGGTAAGGCGGCCCGTTTGTCTTTTACCCCTCGGCGGGCGTCGCGCGTCAGATCCCGTCACCGGCCATCTCGTGGAAATCCCCGGGGCTGCCCGTCGGAGAGACGAGCCCCGCCCGGATCGCGAAGTCGCCGAAGCGCTCCCCCTCGAGGCGCTCTGCGGCATAGCGCCTGAGCAGCGGCCGGACGAGGGGCACGATGTCCGATGCGGCCACGGACGCCTTGTAGAGCGAATTCAGCCTTGAGCCGTTGAAAGCGGCTCCAAGGTACATGTGGTACTTTCCCGGCGCCTTGCCGACGAAGCCGATCTCGGCGAGGAAAGGCCTGCCGCATCCGTTCGGGCAGCCGGTCATGCGGATCACGATGGCGTCGTCCCGCAATCCGGCCGCCTCGACCTCGGCTTCGAGCTCTGTCACGAGGCCGGGCAGGTAGCGCTCGGCTTCCGCGAGGGCCAGGCCGCACGTGGGCAGCGCCACGCACGCCATCGAGTTGAGCCGGAGCCCCGACTTCCGGTGGGCGGCGTCGAGGTGGTGCTCCCTCAGAAGCGCCTCGATACGCGGGCGGTCGGCCGGCGCGACGCTCGCGATCATGAGGTGCTGGTTCGGCGTCAGCCGGAAATCGCCCCGGTGGGCCCTCGCGATCTCGCGAAGCGCCGCCTTGGTCGCATCCTTCACGCGACCGTTCTCGATGAAGAGCGTGAAATGGAAGTCGCCATTCGGGCCCTCCGTCCAGCCGTACCGGTCGCCGGTGTCCGTGAACTCAAAGCGGCGCGGCGCGCCGAACGCCCATCCTAGCCGGCGCTCGACCTCCTCCCGGATCCAGACCAGGCCCTTGTCCGCGACCGTGTACTTGAAGCGCGCGTGCTTTCTTTCGGTCCTGTCGCCGTGGTCGCGCTGCACGGTGACGATCTTTTCGGCGACGTCGACCGCCTGGTCCGGGCGGCAGAATCCGAGGACGTCTGCGAGGCGGGGGTAGGTCTCGATCTGGTTGTGGGTCATCCCCAGGCCGCCGCCGACCGTGACGTCGAAGCCGGCCAGGCGGCCGTCGTCGTCCGCGATCGCGATGAAGCCCAGGTCGTGCGCGAAGACATCCACGTCGTTGCTCGGAGGGACCGCGAACACCGTCTTGAACTTCCTGGGAAGATACGTCCTGCCGTACATCGGCTCCTCGTCCTCCGGGGGCTCGCCTCCGGCCACCAGGGCGTCATCGACCCAGAGCTCATGGTAGGCCCTCGTGCGCGGGAGCAGGCGGTCCGCGACTGCCCGCGCGATCGCGAGCGTCTCGGCGTGCAGGTGCGACAGGTGCGGATTGGGGTTGCACATCACGTTGCGGTTCACGTCGCCGCACGCCGCGAGCGTGTCGAGGAGCGCCGCGTTGACCGCGCGAATCGCGGGGCGCAGGTTGCCCTTGAGCACGCCGTGGAGCTGGAAGGACTGCCTGTTCGTGATCTTGAGCGTCCCGTTGCCGAAGGTGTCGGCGATCTCGTCCATCGCCAGCCACTGGCCCGTGGTGCAGACGCCGCCCGGAACCCGGATCCGAGCCATGAAGATGTAGGCCTTCTCCTTGCCCTGCTTGCGGCGCTCGGCGCGCAGGTCGCGGTCGTCCTGGGTATAGACGCCGTGGAACTTGGCGAGCTGGGCGCTTTCCTCGGAAATCGTGGCCGTGGACGCATCCTCGAGATCCTGCAGGATGTGTCCGCGCAGGTGGCGGCTCTGCGCCTTGATCTGCTCGCTCTTGTGGGGCTGCTTGGGCCCGGTTTCCGCTGGCGCGCTCATGGATGCGCCCCCAGTGCGAGCGCCTCCCCGACCGCGCCCGAGAGGGCCTCGATCGCGCGGGGGTGCGAGCCCACGAGGCCGGCAAAGTGGCAGCGCAGGCCGGGCGCGCGCCGCCGCGCGGCCCGGGCGATCCTCGCTAGGTCGCCGTCCGGGCCGGCATGCCGGCCCGGCAAAAGGAAGAGGGGTGCGATGAGCACGTCGCCCGAGTCAAGTCCGGGCGACGAGAGGGCGTCGCGAAGCAGGGGGCGGCTGAAG